>Ga0315336_1000245_pt1 | contig 201034 bp, 198 predicted proteins | sample ASW5metaG_FD_204512 | JGI IMG/M metagenome (GOLD analysis project Ga0315336, IMG submission 204512) | Ammonia-oxidizing marine archaeal communities from Monterey Bay, California, United States - ASW #5 | ecosystem: Environmental > Aquatic > Marine > Intertidal zone | place: USA: California... | reverse complement strand
TGGCATGATTGAGAGCCAAAGAGGATTTAACGATTCCAATGAATATACTTTGTTGGGTAAAGACGCATGGTATATTGATAATCAGGTTATAAAATAATTGCGTTCAGAATGAAACGCCTCTGGCTCATATTATTTTTGATTTTTACTTCCCTTGGGATGGCCCAGAAATCCATCGTTTCTGGTAGCTTTAGTTTTCCCTCCAAAATGTTAGGCATTTATTATTTTCATCCGCTAACTGAGACAATTGGTTTTTATGGTTCTTTCCGAACAAATTTTTCTATTTTAGTAAAAGAGAAAAAATCTAGAGATTATGGAACGATTGATGTTGTTGAGGGGACATCCATCTGGAATAAAATTAGTGAAGATCGCCGTTACGCCAGTTTTGCCGCTGGAGTAACCGTGACACCATCGCCAAGGATCACTGGGTTTGCGGGTATGTCCTATGCGAGCATGGTATTAACTGAAAAGTTTGAAGTACTAAATCAGTTTGTCGGCGCTGGCCAGAGACAATCATCACCAATTTATAAACCGGGCCTGTCAGTCGGCCTGATTAGCCGCGGATTCGATAATCGTATTCAAATGATGATTGGATATGATACTTTTCCGAAAGGGGTAACCTTCGGTTTGGGGTTTGCACTTCGCAAGTATGATTAAATTTATCCATTCCATAAGAATTATCTTAAACGATCCCCTGCAAACTGCGGGGGCTTTTTTGTTTATAAAAGAGACACCCACATAGTTGGATAATTTCTGTGTAATTTCCTGTATGAAACGCCTCTGGCTTAAATAAAGGGTGAAATATGAAATGTTTATCATGTTCACATAATTGGAAAAGAACTAAACTTACAGAATATGTATCTTTATTAGCCTCATGTCCAAATTGTGGCAGTCGCCTTTTAGCAAGAAATGATTTTATTCTTTCAATTGTAAACACTTTTAAGAATATTTTTTCTAAATCTAAATGAAACGCCTCTGGCTCAAATGGGTAAAAAACATCACATATGATTAAAACAATATTTTGTAGAGACTTTGTAACAAGGAATATCCTAAAATGAAAAAAATTATACTAATAACAATGCTAATGAGTGCAGTCTTTGCACAATCTGACTGCAATAAAGACAACTGGCAAGAATATTACAATAGTGAAGGTCGTGATATGACTGAGTGTGACCTTAGCGAGGCAGACCTTAGAGGGGCAGACCTTTCAGATGCACGACTTTCCGGTGTAGATCTTAGAGGCGCAAACCTTTTAGGCCTTACAGGTGCAGACCTTACAGGTGCAGACCTCACAGGGGCAGACCTTTCAGGGGCAAACCTTTATGGGGCAAACCTTGAAGAGGCAGACCTTACAGGTGCAGACCTTAGAGGTGCAGACTTCACACACGCAGGCCCTAGAGGTACAGACTTCACAGGGGCAGACCTCACAGGGGCAAACCTTACACGGGCAAACCTCATAGGGGCAAACCTTACACGGGCAAACCTCACAGGGGCAAACCTCACAGGGTCAAACCTTTCAATGGCAGACCTTTCAAGGGCAAACCTTGAAGGTGTTATATCATCAATGATTCGGGGAGTACCTGACAATCTTCCTGAGGGCTGGAGTTTAGTTGATGGAAAGTTTGAGTTAATTAAAGAACCAATTGTTTACAATGAATATACTTTTGAAATAACAGATTTGTCGAATTCGGGTAAAATTCCAAGTGCATATTACACCTTATGGATAGACTGGAATAAGGATGGGAATTTCTCCCCCGAATGGGGAGGCTGGGATAAGTCAGTAGCATTACAGGAGCGTAAAGATGATTTCGAAGGCGAAAAATGGAAAATAGTTGAAACAATGGAAATAGTTGAGTCACCAAAATTTTCTATTGTAGTTTATAAAAATGGCGAGGTATTTCAAAATATAAAAACTCCTTTTGATATGCAGGTAGATATTCCTTTTGACAGACGATTTTTCACGGTTGAAGATGTTAATTTCGATGGATATGAAGATTTTTATTTCACTGATTATATGGGAATGGTGAATATCTCCTTTATTATCTATCTATACAATTCAACTTCTGAGAAGTTTGAGATAAATGAAGATTATCGTTCTATTACTTCACCTCGATTTGATATTGATCATCAAATTATCAAATCCTTTACTCGTGGAAATGCAGCTTATCATGAATCTGAGATTTATATTGTTTTAAATGATAAACTAACTCGTATCTCAAAGATTATAGATGATGTGGGAAGTAATGAATATAAATATATTATTTACGATGGGGAAAAAGAAGTTGCTGTAAATGAATCATTAAGAAAAGTTAAATTAAATATTGCTTTTTTTAAAACTCAAAAATTTAATGTAATAATTGATCTAATTGATAATAGTAATTATAGATATGCATCGTGGAGTGCATCAAAAAATTTAAGAAACACCCCTGATTTGATTCTTAATAATGGAGTTAAACAAGAAACAGAGAATGAAATATCTTATAAATTTAAAAAGGGAGAATTTAGTTATGTGTGTATTTTTAATAAGTTAACTTCTGACGGACAACTAAAGGTTTTTCAAAATAAAAAGGAATTAGTAAAACAAGAAGCAAGCGTTTTCATAGTACCAAATGAAGTGAAACCCTATGAAGGTAATAAACACAAGATAACACTTGATATAAAGAATAATTTGAAAGATTGATAATACCTCTCAAATTAATGATTAACTCCAACCCAAAAGGATAGGATTTAAGCAAGGATGAAGAGATAAAACACCTTTGGGTCAAATAGCCTCCTCACTGTGGGCTTTTTTGTTTATAGACATTTAGGGCTACTGGGGTGTAATATTGCAATTATGAAGCAACAATTATTAAATAGGCTTTTCGGAATATCTGGAATATTAGGCGGAATAATATTATTCTGCGGAGATATGTTAATTTACTATTCCTCAACTGAAACAAATTTATTAATTAATATGTCAGTCGCTTCAGATACTCGAATTATTGCAAGCGGTGTGTGTGCTTTATTTTCCAGCTGGTTATACTTATTAGGAGCATTTCATATTGATTACGCATTTCAACCAACAAAACCGTTAATAAAAAATAGTGTTTTATTCTGTTTTGGAAGTATTGGTATTGCCTATGGTATTGTTCATGCAGAATATATTGCTATTGCAACAAGTGCAAGTCTTGCTGTTGAACATAATATAAATTTACAATCTTCCGTAATATTAGCATCTCAAACAAATCAGGTATTACGAATGATTATTTACCCAATATTTGGGTTACTTTCAGTTTTATTTATTTATAGTGTCTGGAAAAAGAAAACATTATATCCTCAATGGATTATTTTATTTTATCCCTTAATTCCTTTTTTATTAAAAAATGTAATTTCAGATAATTTAAGTGGGATAACAAAGGTGGTATTAATTGGAGGATATTTAAACATAATGTTAATTATTTTTTATACAGCATCAACAATTAGTTTATGGAATAAAATTAAATGAAACGCCTCTGGGTTAAATAAAAGGGAGAATTATGAAACGATTTATATTTTTGAGTTTGTTAATATTAAATTTTTCATATGGACAGACAAATAATGTAAAAATTACTATTTTATCAACAATGGTTGCTGATTATGATTATTTGGGCGAGTGGGGCTTTGCAGCATTAGTTGAATCAGATGGGAATAAGATTCTTTTTGATACTGGTTTTAGGGAAAATACTGTTTTAGAAAATGCAGCTAGTCTCAATATTGATTTATCAATGGTAGAACATGTTTTATTGAGCCATAACCACTCAGACCATACGGGAGGTTTAAAAACTCTTCGTAAAAAACTAATGATTCTTAATCCAAACGCAATGAAATATGTCCATGTAGGAAAAGGTATCTTCATGGATAGGTGGTCAAATAAAAAAAATAGAAATAGTTTTAAAACTCACAAAGAAGAATTGGAAAATTTAGGCATTGAATTTATTTACCATGAAAAGCCAGAAGAAATTTTCCCAAATGTTTGGACTACAGGTATTGTACCTAGAAACCACAACGAAAAGAATTGGTCTGGGTATAGAGAAATGGTCATTGATGGTAAAAAGGTTGAAGACAATATCCCAGAAGACCAATCATTAATTATTAATACAAAAAAAGGTTTAGTTTTAGTATCTGGCTGTGGTCATGCTGGTATAGTAAATACGCTAGAGTATGCATCTAAATTATTTGGAAATAAATCTGATATCTATACAGCATTAGGCGGATTTCATTTATTTAATAAAAATGATAATGATATTGATTGGACTGCTAAATATATGAGAAAGTATAAAGTGAAATATTTTTTAGGTGCACATTGTACAGGCATTGATGCAGTTTACAGTATTCGAGAAAAAAATAAAATGAATCGTTCAGATTGTGCTGTAGCCGCAGTTGGCTCCTACTTTGACTATGAAAAAGGTATGTACGCAGGAAAAATAACTAATTGATATGAAACGCCTCTGGCTCAAATAACGGAGAATAAAATGAAGAAAGAGACTAAAGCTTTAATGGGGTGGATATTCTTGGGTTATGCAATTGTAATGATTATTTACATAGTTTATAAACTTGTAGTATAAAGATTAAATGAAACTCCTCTGCCTCAAATAAGAGATAATTAATGAAGCAATTAATAGATTGGATTAGGAAATATTTAGGTTTGATAGGATTTATTCTTGCAGTTATAGGGATGTTCTTTACAGTGATTTATAGTATTCCACAAATTGAACATATTCTTGACCCTATATTTTGGGTCGGTGTATTTTTGATGATGGCAGGGATGATTATAGGGAAAAAATAAAGTAAATGAAACGCCTCTGGGTCAAATAAAGGAGAATAAAATGAAAACAAATCAACTCAAATCATCATCAATTTTAATAATTTTCAGTATAACAATGCTTATTGCGCAGGCACCTCATACGGGTAAAGGAGAAGTAATTGCGGTTCGGTTTCTGGAGTTGAAAGCAGATGTGGATACAATGGAATTTGAGAAATTTGCTTATGAAGAATTCAATCCAGCTTTTGATAACACCTTTCCAGGATTAAAAGAATACATTGCGAAATCAGATCGAGGAATTGATGTAGGCAGTTATTCGCTTATAATGGTATTTGATTCACAAATTGTTCGTGATTTAATGATACCTGACAAGGGAAATGCAACTGATTGGTTTCTTAAAATAATGGAGGATCAACAGTTGTGGACTCCGTGGAATAAACTGGGTACATATGTTGTAGATGGGTCATTAGGGAAATTTAATGATTTTGTTGTATTGCGATAATAAATGAAACGCCTCTGGCTCAAATAAAGGAGAAAAAAATGAAGAAAAAACTAGAGAATATGAAAGGAACACATCATGAATCTTAATACACTATTCACAGTAAATATAGTCGTGGCGAGCTTGTTTGGTCTTGGATTCGTATTTGCACATGAAGCAATGTTAGTACCTTACGGTGTTGCATCTGAAACCATTGCTGCTTCGGCAATGATGAGTAAATTTTTTGGTGCATCCAATCTCGGTTACGCTGTACTATTCTTTTTCATGAGAAGTGCGCCAGATTCCGATGCAAAAATAGCAGTAGCCAAAGCCACCAGTATTGGATTCGTTATTGCTTGTTTGGTCAGTATTCAAATACAAATGTCAGGGGAAATCGGTCCTCTTGGATGGTCAACAGTAGCATTATATGGTATTTTTGCTACTGGATATGGCTACTTCGGTTTTGGTGGAGGAACCAAGGCATAAAAGGACATACATCAAGCCCCGCCAAGTAGCGGGGTTTTTTGTTTATAAAAGACACCCCCACATAGTTAGATTAATTTTTGTAAGTTCCTTTATGAAACGCCTCTGGTTCAAATAAAGGAGAATAAAATCAAAAAAAATAAACATTAAAAGCGTAATTATTTATGTATTGGGCACAGCTCTATTACTTCTTTTGGCAAATTATTTAAATATAGTTCCATCTCAGGTTGGGTGATTATTTTTTCCCCACCAATCCGATTCGGTGATTGATTTATGCTTTGATTTATTTGATATGTTCTTCAAAAAAGATCTGCCAATTATTTATCAATTGTCATCACTAAAAACTCCAGTAAAATAACCATATGCTAAAGCACCTATTGCAGCAGCTAAAGATAGATTTGCTTTACTTTGTGCTTTATCAGCACTTTCCATGTGAGCATCGTATCCTGGCTTATAATTTTTCATGCTATTAGCAGCATCTTTTGAAGTTTTAGCGCCACCAGAATGCTTCAAATATGAAGATCCTGCAACTCCAGCGGCTGCAAGAACAACCGCTTTACCAAACATTGGGTTTTCAACTATTTTTTCGATCATAGATTCTTGATTTGGCTTTCTTTTTCCTGTCAGTCTTTCAGGAGGTTCCTTCCCCATAATTTCCCATGCCAATACTTCAAGCTCTGTAATAAAACCATCAGGTTCGCCTTTATAACGAAATGAATATTTCTTTGGTTTTGGCTTTGCAGCATCAAGCTTTCGCACTTTAACCCTATATTTATTTTTTTTAAAACTAATTGAACCCGCCAATAATTGCTGAACACCTAGAGCACCTAAACTCGCCTGTAAACATTCATCCGATATACAGCCTGTTGTTACAATTTCCAATCCCGTTATTTTTTCATTGATATTTTCCTGATCCATTAACGAGTTATCACTTGCTTTAGTCAACTCCTCAAGAAATCGATTGAATAAAACTTGAGTTTCCAAATCAGTGATCCCAGAACCTGAAAATTGGACTGCAGCAATTGGAGGACTATCTTGCGCACTTTCAGTTTGGCCCAATACAAACGCATATCCAAGAAAAATACATATACAAAGTAGTCTTTTCATAAGCCGATCTCCTTTATGAATAATTGGATTTAATAATTGTAGAATATATGCCATATTTAGTTGAAGTTTATGATTATTCTTTTACTTCAAGTCTTTATATGAACCTAAAATCGAAAATTGTTCATCACTTATTTCATTACCACTAAAAATAGAAACACCTTTTGCACCCGTTTTACTTATATTATCTAAAATTTGAGAAAGTTCATTCGGGCTAATATTTGCAATATAAATACCAGGGTGAATCTCTTGGTTTTTATATTTAACATCAGATAGACATTGTTTCGTACAGAATGTTATCCAATCAATATTTTCATTATAAAAGTGATGGTATAACATTGGTAAAATGAAATCTATTTCTCATTTATCCCATCTCTGTCTAACCATCTGTCCAGCCATTTCAGGATAAGGGAAAACGGCAGCACTTAATTGCTTATTATTCTTATGCACTAAATCATGTGCATCATCTACAACTGCTTTTATTTTATTAAATCGGAATTTTTCCATTCAATATCTAGATCAGGAAATTCCATAGATTTAGGTTTCCTATTTTGAATTAGTTCAAATAGCCTGCTCACGAAGGCTTATTTATTAATAAAAGAGACACCCGCATTGCTGGGTGATTTCTGTGTAATTTACAGTATGAAACGCCTCTGGCTCAACTAAAGGAGAATAAAATGAAGAGAAAGATTTTAGTATTAATTATTTCTTGTTTAATGACTTTTATTCAGTCTCAATCGACACAGTGGAACAGCGAAGCACTTCAAAGACTCATGCATCAATGGGATGTAAAACTTGAGAAAATGGAACTTCACTTGCAGGCATCAATGCGACGCGCAGGAATTGATATGTGGATAATTATGTCGCGCGAGTTCAATGTTGACCCAATATTACAAATGTTTGGTGATTATGGTATTTCTGGATGGTATGGGCACCGTAATGCTTATATATTTTTCGATCTCGGTAATAATCAACCACTAGAACGTACTTTACTTGGTACTCACCAGAGTGGGCGTATGCGCGATTTTTTCCCGACCATTATAAGTTATGGCCAAGAGGGTCTAAAACCACATTTGGCTAATTTTATAAATGAGAGAAATCCTAAAAAAATTGCCATCAACCGCTCACGAACAGTTTCAATGGCCGATGGTATTACTGTAGAAATGCTTGCTTTCCTAGAAGACGCAATTGGGCCAGTTTATTCATCACGATTGATTTCATCTCAGGATCTTATTTTTGACTATATTAGTCATCGTACCATTGCTGAACTAGAGATCGAAACTGAAGCCAGTCAACGTACTTGGTACATATTGAAACGTGCTTTTTCTAATGAAGTTGTGACTCCAGGTAAGACCAGATTAATGGATATTTACGGCTTTATCTTGCAGGAATGGCAAAACCAGGATTTAGAGTTCAATTTTGCACCTGGCATCACAATTTATCGTAGAGGTGTCAAAGGTGGCATCGATGACACAGAAAATCCACTAGTAATAGCTGGTGACATTTTACATGTTGATTTTGGTGTTAGACTTATGGGCCTAGTGACTGATCAGCAACACGTTGCATATGTGTTACATCCCAATGAAACTGAACCACCTGCTGGTTTAAAAGCACTATTTAAAAAATCTGTTATTGTTGGTAATATATATGCTGAGGAACTTAAAGCTGGGCAAATAGGAACTAAGGTTAAAAACATTATTGAAAATCGTGCTGAAAAACAGGGAATACAAGCGTCTATCTACGGTCATACTCAAGGTAATTGGGTTCATGGTGCAGGCGCTCGAACAGTATTTGATTGGCCAGATCGTTACGGAGACTTTGCCCGAGAACCGATTAGAACTCACGAATTCTGGTCAATTGAGTATAGCGTTCAAGGTAAAATTCCAGAATGGGATGACCAGTTAGTTCGTATACCTAGGGAAGAAGATGCGGTTATTAAATCAGATGGAAGTAGGGCGCGATTTCTTGTTGGGCCTCAAGAGAAATTTTGGCTTATTCAATCAAAGTCTAATTTATCAGATAATGGAAGAATGTAATAGTGGCTGTGATGACTAATTAAATGAAACGCCTCTGGGTCATATTATTATTAGTACCTCTCTTTGCTCAAGAAACTGAAAAAGAAGATTCAACATTTGTTTTATTGAAATCGGGAGAAATAAAACAAGTTCAAAAGAAGCATGCCTATATTCATTTTGTAAATCCATTACAGATGAATATTGAAGTCATTGATGAGGATAGCATCAAATATGATATATATGATATTGAAAGTATTAAAGATAAAACAGGTAAGACTGTATTAAGTAAGAGGACTATCTTTTTATTGAAGGTTGTTAAATCTACCTGTCAATTTGTTGCATTAATTGGATTGATTTGGGTAATTATCTATTAAATGAAACGCCTCTGGCTCAAAAAGCCTCCTTGGGACCTTTTTTGTTTATACTATAAGTTATTACATTGATAATATGAATAAATATGTTCACGGATATTCTGACTATGAAGCAAATAGATTGCATGATCAGGCAGATTCTCTTTCAGACTTATTACATTATGATTCTGTTTGGGAGAAGGGTTCTTTAATACTTGAAGCAGGATGTGGTATAGGTGCGCAAACAAAAATCGTTGCTCCAAAAAATAAATATTCAAAATTTATTTCAATAGATATATCATTAGAATCTCTTGATCAAGCAAGGAAAATTGCTGATTCTAACAGCATTGATAACGTCCTATTTCAAGAAGCCGACATATTTGAATTACCATTTGAAGATGAATATTTTGATCATATTTTTCTATCTTATGTTTTAGAACACATGTCAAATCCAATTAAAGCATTGAATAAATTAAAAAAAGTCTTAAAAAATAATGGAACTATAACAATAATAGAAGGTGATCATGGATCAACTTATTTTCATCCAGATAGTGATGCAGCTAACAAAGCAATTCAATGTCAAGTTGAGCTCCAAAAACAAAACGGAGGGGATGCCAATATTGGAAGGAAATTATATCCGCTATTGAATCGGTCAGGTTTCAAAAAAATTGAAGTTTCTCCAAGACAAGTTTATGTGGATGATTCTAATCCTAAATGGGTAGAGGGGTTCACTAAAAATACTTTCACAGCAATGATTAAAGGGGTTGGAGAAGATGCTGTATCGAAAAACCTTATTGGTAAAGAAGAATTTGAAAAAGGGATTAATGATCTAAATAGAACAGCCGAAGGCGGCGGTACTTTTTGCTACACTTTTTTCAAAGGAATTGGTACTAAATGAAACGCCTCTGGCTCAAATAGCATACTAACTGGGGCTTTTTTGTTAAATTAATAAAATAAGGATAAGACAATGAGAAAATTTATAATCCATCTAAGATCAATAATTGTGACATTATATCCTATGCTTGTGTTAACTGTGTTTCTCACAATGCCGGGTGGCTTGTATGCACAAAATGCAGAGATAAACATACCCAAAGGTTGGGAGCAAGATCCGCCGGTACTTTCATCGCTCATAGATTTTACAAAAAGTGAGAGTAATCTGCGTGTAGCCGTGAAACGCTATGTTGAAGACAAAGCATCCATTAAACGGCGCTATGAAGTGCTTTTCTCACCCGCCCGTCACAAGCGTCTGCGTGATTTCCATCGGGCCTGGCAAAAGCGTCTTGAAGAACTTGATTTCGATGCTCTGAACCACGAAGGTCAGATCGATTACATCGCGCTCCGTAACCGCATCGAATATGACCTTGAGATGATAAAACTAGCTGAGCGGCAGGCAAAACAAATGGCGCCACTTTTGCCATTTGGGGATCAAATTCGGCTCTTTCAGGAGAACCGTCACGATAGGCAGCGGGTTGATCCGAAAACAGCTGCTGCAACATTGGATGGGGTTGCAAATCAAATAAGCAGTCTAACAAATTTACTCATTGCAGAGGCGAAGGAAACGAATGGTTTGGTTATTCGCAGTGGTATTTCATCCATTACCGCCTGGACGGCAGCGAGGCAAATTGAGCATCTTCAAAGTGTTCTAAAAGATTTTAACACCTTTTATGATGGCTATGACCCCATCTATTCCTGGTGGGCACGCGAACCTTATGCTCGCGCAGATATAGCCTTGAAAAATTACGTTGCAGCCATCGACGAATATCTTGTAGGCATCAAACCCGGGGGGAAAGCTCCCATTATTGGTGATCCCGTCCTGGCCGATGGTCTGAGTGCAGATCTGGCTGTAAACATGATCCCATATACCCCGGAGGAGTTGATTGCCATTGGTGAGAAGGAACGCGATTGGATAATTAATCAGTACAAGATGGTATCCCGTGATATGGGGTATGGTAATAACTGGAAAGCTGCACTTGAATATGCCAAGAATCAGGCGTTACCTCCCGGTGAAGGACCGTGGCCCATTTTCGAAATTCAGGAGTATACGGAAGACTTTGTTGAGAAACTCGATATGATTACCATACCTCCACTTACCCTTGAAATCTGGCGTCTAGCCATGCAAACACAGGAAAAACAAAAAATCAACCCATTCTTTACTGGAGGAGAAGTCACTCGGGTCTCCTATCCCACAGATGGGATGACGCATCAGGACAAGCTGATGAGTTTGCGCGGCAACTCGCCACACCTCAATTTCGGCAGTGTCATGCATGAACTTGTGCCTGGTCACTACATGCAGGGCTTCATGACCAGTCGTTTCAATCCACATCGAAGCGAGCTTATGCGTACACCCTTCTGGGGTGAGGGTTGGGCACAATATTGGGAGTTTCATCTCTTATCAAGAGGACTTCCAAGAAGTAACTCTGATAAAGTCGGCATGCTCTTTTGGCGTCTGCATCGCGCTAACCGCATCATCTTTTCGCTCAACTATCAGCTTGGGAACTGGACGACTGAACAAGCCGTCGATTTTCTGGTGGAACAGGGAGGTTTTGAACTTGCTAATGCCGAGGCAGAGGTGCGCCGCAGCGCAAGGGCCTCACCGCTCTACCAGGTAGGTTATATGGTTGGTGCACTTCAATTTCGAGCACTTTACCAAGAACTGGTTGAGTCCGGTAAAATGAATGCCACAGAATTTCATGATGCAATCATTCTAGGAGGTCGTTTGCCAGTCGAACTGGTGCGGGCACGCCTTACCAACCAACCGCTCACCCGGGATTTTCGGAGTAATTGGCATTTCTATAGTCCAACCACAGGCAATTAAACATTAATGAATTATTATCAAAGAATGGGCCTGCTAATTATGGGAGGTCTCCCAAAGCTTGTGTTATACAAGGAAAAAGCTCATATTACTTCTGCCTTGCCGTCGCCATTAATTAAATGAAACGCCTCTGGCTCAAATGAAGTAAATTTAAAAAATTTATTTAAAAAAATTATAGCAATTTTTATTGGTGTTACTTTTATATTGTATGGATGGGAATATATGTTTGATTTTGAAAGGTTGCAAAAGAGAGAGGCTCCCAGTATGAGACATTTTATAATAAAATCACTAATGGCTTTAACATTTGTGGGTACAAATGCTGCCGCCCAAGACTATGAATACAATCTCCCGATCAAAGAACATATTTTTGAAAATGGCCTAAAGTTATTAGTGATAGAGAGGCCGGGTGACAACAGAGTTGCCGCAAAAATATGGACCGATATGGGGGCCTTAAATGAAATTTCCGGTGAATATGGAGCGGCACACTTTTTAGAGCATCTTATGTTTAAAGGCACGCCCACACTAGGGGCCAGAGATTGGGAAACTGAAAAGCCCCTTATTGATGAAATAAATGCCACTGAAAAAGCCATGATTTCAGAACTTAACCGTGCCAGAAATGACATTCGTGAAAGAGGTGTTTTCCATGATTATCAACATGAGAAGACAACACCAGAGATAGCAAGACTTCAAAAACATATTGATGATTTGGAAAGAAAGGTGGAAGACCTGACCATCGAAGGCACTACCATGAAATGGTATCAGGGTTTTGGTGGTACACGCCTGACGGCCTCAACTGAGCAGGAGTATATGCATTTTGACATAGATTTACCTGCCAACAGAGTTGATATCTTCCTTCGAATTGAAGCGGACCGTATGACAAACGCCATCTTCCGCAAGTTTGATGCTGAGCGGATGATATTGGTCGAACAGAGGATTGGTTTTTTAAATCGGCTGAAAAGCCGCTATCTAGAGGCGATGGAATCCCTCGTTGGTAGGACCTCAAATGTCTATATCCCCGAAGGCTATATGACCGACTTTAAAAATTACACTCGCCAGTATGAAAGATATCTTTATGACACCTATTTTATACCTAATAACTCAACTTTAATTTTCGTTGGTGGGGTCACAATGGATGAAATGATCCCGAAGGTTGAGAATTATTTTGGTGGTTTAGAGCGCAAACCGGAGCCGACCCGCTACTATGGGCAGGAACCTCTCCCCTCAGGCGAAAAAAAACTAATATACAGAGATAATAAATTAAGCCCCCGGGTTGAGTTAAGATATCAAATCCCCGGTGTTGGGCATCCGGACAAACCCCATTTCGATGTTATCAAAGAAGTTATGCGTAACCGACTTCAGAAAAATCTTGATGACAAGGAAATTGGCGGAAGTGTTAATGTCAGTACAATGGTTGTTCATACCAATAATTATGGACTTCCCAGTTCAATCCATTTTGCAGCTATCTATGAAGATACTGAAAAACTTGATGCAAGTGAGGAGGCCATGTTGGCAGAGATTAAACTTCTTTCAGAAGAAAATATTTTAGATGAAGAATTAAAATTTGCACAAAAGACTCTGCGCACCCAGTGGTATAGAGCAGCCTCCGACCCCAACCGGCTTAATTTCCATATTGGGCATTTTGAAGTTATGGACAGCTGGAAAACCCTGAAACCTTATCTTGAGGCTAGAGACAAAACGACGGTAGAGGATGTCAAACGTTTGGTTAAACAATATTTCATCCCCGATAATCGCACCATTGGTAAAGTCATTCCGAGAGGAGAAGGTCAATGAAACATTTATTGAAAGCATCATGCTTTATTTTGAGTTTATTGGCGCTTCCACTGAGCACCCAAGTTTTAGCGCAAGACCTGACCCATCCTCGCGATATGGAAATTCCTAAAAGTAAATTTAAAAGGCCCGATCCTGCTAAATACCAAGTCTCCCTGGATAATGGTTTAGTTGCCTATGTGACAAAAGAACACCAAGTACCACTTGTATCCTTGAGCGCTTTTATAAAAGCTGGTAAAATTGATGGACACAAAGAAGGGGCCGCTGAAGCCCTGGCTGAAGCCTTCCTTACCGGCCCTAAGAATATGTCTTCAACAGCCTTTAAAGCAGCTTTAAAGCGCATGACGGCGGAGTATTCAGTAACACTCCATAATAAGTGGATCGAGATTAATTTGAACGTTCCAGCCGAAGATTTGGAAGAGGCCTTCGAACTTTTTAGCACCACCGTAATATCACCCAATATCACAGAAGCAAATATTAAAGCTGCTGCAGGAAAAGAGACCAAAGATATTAAAGTGGACAAAAATGGAGTCATTATTGATGGCTCAAGCAGTGTGGCCGTTAGCAAATTTCATGACATTATTCTTAAAGGCAACATCTTGGGTAAGAAGCTGGTTTCAAGTGATTTTGAAGATCTTTCCACCCATGATGTGGAGAGCTTTTACACTGCTTATGTTGTGGCAGGTAACATGACCATTGCCGTATCAGGTGATATTAATGAAAAGGCTATCCGAAAAAAACTGAAAGCTCAGTTTTCAAGTTTGATTAACAAAACGCCTCCTAACCGCAGGAATGTGCCAAAAATAAAACGCCAGAAAAACAAATATCACTATTTCCCTGCTGATAAGCTCCAAACATGGGTGGTGATAGGACATCCTCTTTCGCCGGTAGCCTTTAAGGATGAAACCGCTCTTGAGGTTATGAATTATATTCTTGCTGGGGGGCATTTTTGGACCAGAATGTTTATTGAAACTAGAGACAAATATGGCCTGACCAATGATGCCAGTGGATATATTGAAGACCAATGGGACGGCTCTGGGAGTTACAGCTTTCACTCATCAAGCCGGCATGATGTCACAAAACAGCTTTATGATAATATCATGGGTGTCATTTATGAGATACAAAAAGAGTTGGTTAGCGATGAGGAGTTAATGATTGCTCATAACGCCCTTGCAGACGGAGTTTACGAAATGAAGTTTAAGGACGGAAATGCCACGGCCAGATCATTTGCAATTGAGAAATTAAGATATGGCAATCATCACCACTCAAAATCATATCCCGCGCGGGTTCGTTCTGTTACGAAAAAAGACGTCTTAAGGGTCGCAAATGAATATATGCACCCGGATGCATTCCAAGTGATTATAGTCGGGGAACATATAATCCTTCAATAATAGCAACACTCCCATTATTCATGAATAGGGGCTTTCTATCCGTTGTGTAAGGGATTTGACTATTTATCTATTTGACGGAAAGAATATTGTTAACTAAATGAAACGCCTCTGGCTCAAATAAAAGAGAACACAATGAAAAAGATCACCTTATTATGTTTTTTATTCTATGCCTGCGGAACGGTTGATCGCTCAACTATGCATTCCGTACGCTTGGAATCAGATGCGACAACCGATAGCATTGAACATGTTGTTAAAGAGATGCTAATTGCAATCAGTACCAACGATCTTGCAAAAGCGAAATATCACGTATTGGAAGAAGGTCGCGTTTTCAGAGTTCGCAATGACGGTATGAGTTTTAGATCAAATACAGAGTTCTTTAAACAGGTAGGCGATCAATCAACTGATTACTATGAGCGTATGTGGGATCCAATCATTATGTATCGTGGTGACCTTGCTATCGCTTGGACAACATATGATTTTCATTTGAATGGAAAATTTTCACACTGCGGTGCTGAGTCGTTCACTCTTACAAGGGTGGATAACAGGTGGATGGTGATGGATTGGGCATATACAGCTAAAGAACTTGAAAATTGCAATAGTCCATTAGGGCCCTACAACGGACAATCAAAATGAAACGCCTCTGGCTCAAAATGGACACGGGTTTTTTGGGCACAAAACCTAATTGTATAGTGAATTAATTGTAATTAATTGTAGATTCTGGCATAAAGAAAGAAAAATTTATAAGGAGGATTTATGAATTTACAAATGATTTTTCGGGTTAATGGAGCTGTATCATTAATAAATGGATTGAGTTTCCTTTTATTAACTGAAACATTTTTAGGAATGGCCGGATTTACCATGACCACTCAATTAATGACTTTAGGGCAAGCTATGGGAGTCTCTCTTATCGCTATTGGTTTATTATCTTGGAGAACACCTGATATTGCGGGTGAAGCTATGTCTTCATATGGTCAACTATATGGAGTCATAGGTGTTTTATGGGTATTACTTATTGGATATCATGCTGCTACAGGACAAGCATCGGGTCCTCCTGTTTATGGGAACCTTGCTATTAATGCTGTTCTTGCTGCCCTATTCTTTATGTATAGTAAAAAATAATTATTAATTAAAACGCTTCAGGCTCAAATAGCCCCCTCACGGGGGCTTTTTTGTTTATGTAATGTTGGGTAGATTTGGTGGAAAATTTTGGGTAATATTATGAAAAGTAATAATGAACAGTGTTGTGGAATTGATTGTAAATGCTGTAATGGTGAATGTTCCTGTAACGGATGTACAAAGGGCAAGTCCTACAACTGCGGTTGTGAATGTACCTGTTGTAAAAAAGTATGCTGCTGCTCTAAATAAAACGCCTCTAAAACAGACTTTTTTGGTTGTAGTAAAGAGTTATAGTCAACAATATATTTTCTCGATGAGTAACTACTAGTTCGTCATCAATTATAGATTTTTCAAATAATTAGGAGGTATTGAAAATGTTCAATTTTAAGAAATTATCGATTATTGCTTTTTTAGTTATAAATGTAAATGCTCAACCCAAAGTTTGGATGCCAGAAATAAGTATAAAGATTAAACAAATTTCTGATCTTAATTTTTCAAATAATAATAAAATTGCGATGGTTGTAAGAGAGGCATTGACTGATGGAGAGAAGTCAGAATATTCAAGTCAAATATGGCTTTCTCATACAGATTTCAGTGAACCTATTCAATTTACATATCATGAAAAATCAAGTACACATCCTCGTTTTTCTCCAGATGGGAAATTCCTCGCATTTATAAGTGATAGAGTAGAAAAACCGCAAATTTGGGTAATCAGAACTAGTGGCGGAGAAGCTTGGCAATTCACATTTGAAAAACAAGGTGTTGGATCATTCAAATGGTCTCCTAATGGGAGTAAAATTGCATTCTTAATGAAAGATCCAAAAACGGAAAAAGAAGAAAAGAATGAAAAAGAGAAAAGGGATGTTATTTTAGTAGATAAAAACTTTAAATATTCACACCTATATTTAAAATCATTTACTACAAATATAGATACAACTAATGGGGATAGAATAACTAAAGGTGAATATGATATCACAAGTTTTAGCTGGAATCCAAATGGAAAAAATATTGTTTTCTCGCAGAGTTTAGAACCAACATTTAACAGCAGATTTGTTTCAGGTGATATCTCTTTAGTAAATGTTAAATCTAAGACAGTAAGAAAACTTATTACTTGGGGTGGAAATGATAGAAATCCGATCTTTACTCCGGATGGAAAGTCAATCATTTTTACTTCTGATGGAGAAAAGAATGAGCCTATTGGATTTAATGATGTTTATAAAGTCTCTTCAAATGGTGGCACACCATATAAGATAGCAGAAACCCCTAATAGGAGTGCAAGCATCATTGCGTGTTCTTCAAACAGTAACTATCTCTACGTTAGCGATGCAAATAGAACAAAATCAGAGATTTACAAAATTAGTCTTACTAATAAAGAGATAAAACCTATCCTAAATTTAAACGGAAGAATATCCTCTTCCAAAATTTCTAATAACAGTGAAATGATTGTATTAGTTAAACAAGAATTAAATAAACCAAGTGAAGTTTATTTAAGTGAATTAAGTAAAATTTCTCCAAAAAAAATATCAAATTTCAATTCTAGTCTAAAATTCCCAAAATTAGCTAATACTGAATTGATAACATGGATATCTAAAGATGGTCTTGAAATAGAAGGACTCTTAACGTACCCAACAAAATATAATAAGAGGAAAAAATACCCCCTAGCTCTAATTATACATGGTGGACCTGCAGGCGTCTTCTCTCAATCATTTACTGGAAACCCAGGTATCTATAATATAGAATATTTTGCAAGTAATGGATACGCAGTTTTACGTCCAAATCCAAGAGGAAGCACTGGTTACGGTAAAGATTTTAGGTTTGCTAATTTTAAAGATTGGGGATTTGGAGATTATGACGACATTATGTCTGGCGTTGATAAAGCGATTGATATGGGTATTGCTGATCCGCAACGTCTAGCTGTTATGGGATGGAGCTATGGGGGATATATGACATCCTTCGTTGTAACTAGAACGGAACGTTTCAAGGCTGCTAGTATGGGGGCAGGATTACCCAATTTAGTTAGCATGACTACAACAACAGATATCCCCGACTATCTAGTCGCGCATATGGGTGGTGAATTTTGGGAAGATTATGAAACCTATGAAAAGCATTCAGCGATATATCGTATAAATAATGTGAAAACTCCCACTCAGGTAATACATGGGGCGAATGATCTAAGGGTCCCATTTACACAGGGACAAGAGTTTTATGTTGCCTTAAAAAGAAAAGGCGTATCTACTGAAATGGTCGTGTATCCAAGAACACCACATGGTCCTAGAGAACCAAAATTATTAATGGATGTATCGCCTAGGATAATGGCTTGGCTTGATAAGTTTATTAAAAGGTGATCAACCGAATGAAACGCCTCTGGCTTTTATTATTCTTATATATGGGGTGTCAATCAAAAACTTCTATTATATCATCTGGGGTACCATGGGAATTAGCTCAATATAGAAAGGCTACCATCTCAGATGTTTTTTATAAACTTAATTTTGATATACCTAAAGATAAAATCAAACCTATTACTGTAGAAGAATTTATCCATTTCAAATTATCAGATTTAACTAACGATGTAGTTTTAGATTTTCGTCAACCAGCTGATTATATTCGTTCTGTTAGTGTAAAAGGCAAAGCTGTTCCATATAAATTAGTTAATGAGCATATCTTAATTGAAGCTTCTTATTTTTCTAAAGGAGAAAATGCTATCTTTATTTCCTTCAGAGCAGGAGATATGTCTCTAAATCGGAATGATGAGTTTCTTTATACATTATTTGTCCCAGATCGTGCATCAACAGCGATACCATGTTTTGATCAGCCCAACTTAAAGGGTAGATATTCATTAACTTTATCTGTACCAACTGATTGGACAGCAATTGCAAATGGTCCTATCCAATCAGAACAGGTAATGAATGATAAGCGCGTAATAGTTTTTGGTGAAACACGACCAGTGAGCACCTATATATTTGCTTTTACTGCTGGAAAATTTAAACGTGTTTCTCAGGAAAAGGATGGTCGACAAATGACAATGCTCCACAGGGAAACAGATTTTGAAAAAGTGGAACGAAATAAAAATGAAATATTTGATCTTCATTCCCGTGCTATCTCTTGGATGGAAAATTATACGGGAATTGATTATCCTTATCAAAAATTTGATTTTGCATTGATCCCTGGTTTTCAATATGGTGGCATGGAACATCCTGGTGCTATTTTTTATAAAGATGCCAGTCTATTTTTAGAATTATCAGCAACAAAAAATCAATATTTAAGTCGTGCTGGATTAATCTCTCATGAAACAGCTCATATGTGGTTTGGAGATCTTGTCACTATGAACTGGTTTGATGATGTTTGGACAAAAGAAGTTTTTGCTGGTTTTATGGGGAGCAAAATTGTTAATCCAAGTTTTCCAGAAATAAATCATGAACTTCGTTTTTTAAGTAATTACTCCTCAGCATACAGTGTTGATCGGAGTTTGGGAGCAAACGAAATACGTCAGCCTTTGGAAAACTTAAATATGGCTGGAACCTTATATGGCTCAATCATTTATTCAAAAGCACCAGTTGTAATGAAGCAACTTGAATTACTTGTGGGTGAGAAAACCTTTCAAAAGGGAATGCAAATATATCTTTCTAATTATGCTTATGATAACGCTACATGGCCAGATCTGATTAGAATATTAGATGACTTATCTCGTGAAGATCTAACAGCCTGGAGTAAAGTTTGGGTGGATGAGCCTGATCGTCCTATAGTTGAATATGATTTAGTAATTGATCAAGATACTTTAATTCAAGAATTGACACTCAAACAATCAGATTCAAAAAAGAAAAACAGAATATGGATGCAACATCTTAAAGTTAGGTTAGGGTATGACAATGGTGACATCTTACTTCCAGTTTATTTAAAAGATAAAGAAATCAGAATAGTAGAAGCGAAAGGAATGAGTAAACCCAATTACATTTTACCTAATGGAGTTGGTGTTGGATATGGTTACTATAAAATGGATCCATTAAGTCGTTCATTTCTTTTAGAAAATCTACCAAAAATCAATGACTCATATTTAAGGGGAATAATTTGGCTAAACCTTTGGGATGATATGCTTTATGGAAATATCAAACCCGTTGATATGATTGAGTTATGTATTAATGCTTTAAAAACTGAGAATGACATTTTGAATACACAAAGAATTTTGGTTCGACTCAATTCTACATTTTGGAATTTTTTAACAAAAGATCAACGCCAAGTAAAAGCAGATGAATTAGAATCAATATTAAGATTCCATATGAATGAAGCGACAACTCTGACGAATCGTTCTATGTTTTTTCGGTCATTACGTTCTATGATTTTAACAGATAATGGTTATGAATGGTTAAAATCTATTTGGATGAAAACTGATTCAATCAAAGGATTAACTTTATCAGAACGAGATTATATTGCTATTGCTTCTGAGTTAGCTTTAAGAGGGAAGAATGATAGTCAAAAGATCTTAACTACGCAATTAAATCGAATATCAAACCCTGATCGTAAATTACGTTTTAAATTTATAATGCCTTCATTGTCTAATGATTTAATTATTAGAGATAATTTTTTTGAGTTAATTAAAAAAGAAGAAAACCGTGCAGTAGAACCTTGGGTTCAATCTGCAGTTGCTTATCTTCACCATCCATTGAGAGGTAAAGAATCAGAAAAGTATATTCAACCTAGCTTAGAATTACTTGAAGAAATTCAAAGAACTGGAGATATTTTCTTTCCAGCTAGATTTATTAACGCAACACTTTCAGGACATCAGAGTATAAGTGCGAGAACTATAGTTAATCAATTTTTTGAAGACTATCCAAACTATTCACCACCTTTAAAATTAAAGATTTTACAAGCAGCAGATAATCTTTTTCGTGCTTCAACTATAGTAGAACAAACCTATTAAAATTAGTTTTCGAAATTATTGTACTTGACGCAATGCGAAACAGCGGAAGTAAATAAAACGCCTCTGGTTCAAATATCCTCCTCACGGGGGCTTTTTTGTTTATGGTGATATTGTGTAGATTTATCGAAGGATATTAATATGATTGCTTATTTATCAGGACCAATTGAAAATGCCCATAATGATGGAGCAAATTGGAGAAATGATATTACTGAATGGTTAAAAACTAAACTTAATCATGGGGTATTTAACCCTGTCATCGCAACTAAAAGTATTATTGAGCATCATAACACCAGTGATTTCAGACTGATGAAAAAAACTAATCCTAATGAATATAAAAAAATAATTAGAAAAATAATTAAAGTTGATTTAGATGCTGTAGTTCATAAGTCAGATTATTTAATTGTAAAATGGGATGAGTCAGTTTTTAGAGGCGGTGGAACGCACGGAGAAGTAACTATGGCTTACTGGCTTGGAAAACCTGTATTCCTTGTAAATAGGTTGCCTATAGATGATATAAGTTCTTGGATATTTTCTTGTTCAGAGCACATTTTCGATAATTTTGAAGATTTAAAGAAAAAACTAGAAGAATTATACTGCTGATTCAAATAGTTCCCACATTCGAGGGCTTTTTTGTTTATAAAAGAGACACCCACATTGTTGGGTGATTTCTGTGTAATTTTTGTCAAATATTAACTGATATAACTATTAACATAAAGGTACTAATAATGAATAAGATCAAAGACTCACTTAATCGATCATCCTATAACAAAATTATAATAGTAATAACACTATGCTGTTCGTTTATTTATTCACAATCTCTTAAAGATGTTATAAATGGTAATCATCGCTCTTCCAAAAATAAAGCCCGTGATGAGTATAGACATCCCTTGGAGACATTGCAGTTTTTTGGCATTAAAGATACTATGACCATTGTAGAAATATATCCTGGTGGTGGATGGTATCAAGAAATATTAGCCCCTTATTTAAATAAAAATGGACAATATATTAGTGCTACCTATGATCCTGACTCTGAAGAGCAAACAACAAAAGATAGATATCAAAGTGAGAAGGATCGATTGTCAGCCAAAAAAAATATTTATGGAAATGCAAAAATGGTCGCTTTTAAGGGAAATGCTTATGACAAAGCTTCTTCAGCTGATATGATACTTACTTTTCGTAATTATCATAATTGGGTTGGTAATTCAGAATTTGAAAAACTAAGAGCAATGTTTAATACACTTAAGCCCGGTGGGATACTTGGAATTACTGATCATCGAAGTAATACAACAGTTGACGCAAAAGGATATACTTGTGAGCCATGCATGATCAAGGATGCTGAAGCTATTGGTTTTATATATGTTGGTTCCTCTCAAATAAATTCTAATCCAAAAGATACCAAAGATTATCCTGGAGGCGTTTGGAATCTCCCACCAACATTATCTGACAATAGAATAGATAAGTCTAAATTAAAAAAACGTCAAAAGGAGCTGAAAAAAATCGGAGAGAGTGACCGCTATACACTAAAGTTTATTAAGCCAAACCCTTGATTTAAAATTATTCCTCTATATTTTTAAATATGCTTGAAAAGCGGTTAAATAGGTAAGTGGATTGGATTTTAAACTAACTGGATTTAGTAACTAAATGAAACGCCTCTGGCTCAAATAAAGGAAAGCTGATGTCTATTGATCGTAGAAAGTTTATAAAAAATATGGGTTTAGGATTAGCCTCGATGAGCTTAAATGCAAAAAGTTTATCTAGAATTCCTGGAGAATCTGAATCACTATTGGTTAAAGATCGAAAACAACCAAAACCTGCACCCAAAGGTTATGATAGGCTTCCCCTGTCATGGTATTATTTCAGAGTTCAAAATTTAAAAAATCAACTTGAACAAAAAAAAGTAGATGCTATTCTACTTGAAAGTGATGTCAATAAAGTTTATTTCTCTGGATGTTTTAGAGGTAGTGGCGAAAGAACTACTTGGGTCTTATTTCCATTAAATGAAAAAGATACTGCCTATTGGTATTCACCTGGAATTGATAGAGACTTAATTGACTCTTGGTGGGCCACAGATAATAAATATTATTTTTGTTATCCTCACGGTGAAGGTGGTTATCCAAATAAAGGTAAGGTTATAGCAGGAAGACAAGTGGATTTGTTTGAATGGTTACTAATTCACTTAAAAGATAAAGGTTTGTCAGGCAAAGTGATTGCAACTGATATGAATTTGTCAAATAGTCAATTAAAACAAATAGGCAAAAAACTTCCTAAAACAGAGTTTATAAATATCAATAGTATTTGTGAAAAAATGAGAATTATTAAAACTAAAGATGAAATTGCTTTGACCCAACGGGCCTATCGTTATTTTGATAAAATCCATGCTTTTGCTAGAGATTATATTATAGAACATGGAACAAATACTTATGATTTTGAAATAGGTCAGGCTTTAAAGGCATATGGAATAAATCTATTGATGAAGGATCTTTTTTATGATGGGAAACCTCATAATGCTGTAGGAATAGAAGTCACTTCAGAATATGTAAGAGCTGGCGTTTCAACTGGGTATCCACATCCAAACCAACTATTTTATAATCCTGTCAAAAAAGGTCAACCAGTATATGTTAATACAGATATAAAAATAGGTGGTTGTGGAGGTGAAGCTTATAGGAATTATCAAATTTATCCTGTTTCAAAAAACCAGGATAAAATGTGGTCAATTGTTTCAGAAACAATTCAAATCATGGTTGAAGAAACAAAGCCAGGTGCATTGTGCTCAGATATCGCTTACAAAGTTCATAAGCATCAAGTTGATAATGGAATGCAAGATTATATATATCATAGGCCTGGTCATGGAACTGGCCTGAATTTTGAAGGCCACCAGGCGCCTTACTTATCTCTTGGTGATCACACTCCAATACAAGAAGGGATGATGTTTAGTGTTGAGCCAGGTCTTTATGACTCAAAAAGAGGTATAGGTGTAAATCCTAGTGATAATTTATTGGTAACTAAAAATGGTTCAGTACTTATGACTCGCGTTCCTTTTTCAAAAGAATGGAGTTATTTAAAAATTTGAAACATCTATTAATTATTATTTCTTTTAAAATGAAACGCCTCTGACTCAAATGAAGGAGTTATAAATGAATAAATTAGCAAAGTATGGAGCAATCCTATTCTTTTTAGGAATGTTATACTCACAAGAATCTGTTTCACTTGAAGACTATCAACGCGCAGAAAGCTTTTTGAGTTCTAACACAAGCGCCCTTGTATTTCATGCAAATGTAAGTCCAAACTGGTTGGATGACGGTCGTATGTGGTACAGAAATAAAATTGTCAATGGTGCTGAGTTTATTATTATAGATCCAGTTGAAAAGACACGTAAACTAGCCTTTAACCATCAACGTATAGCTGAAGTGCTATCAATTATGGATACGACCTATGATGCCTTTGGTTTACCTTTTAGATCATTCAAATATATTAATAATGGCCGGTCAATCTCTTTCAACGTAGAAAATATAACTTATACCTGCAATCTCGAAAATTATCGCTGTACTTCTGAACATAATGAAGGCGTCGATCAAATGGATAATTCCCCTAGGGATCGATATCTCCGTGAACGTACCCGAGTCTTGTCACCAGATGGAAAACTAGCGGCTTTTATTCGGGACCATAATCTTTGGTCTCGAGATGTAATTAGCAATAAAGAGAGACAGTTAACCTTTGATGGAATAGAAAGTTATGGTTATGCCACAAATAATGCAGGATGGACGAAAGGACCTGGACCAGTTGTTCTCTGGTCTCCAGATTCGAAAAAGATAGCTACCTTCCAGCATGATAGTCGTGGTGTAGGAGAAATGTATATGGTATCCACTAAGTCTGGCCATCCAGAATTATCCAAGTGGAAATATCCGCTTCCTGGTGATAGTCTTATATTTCGCATTAGTCGTGTAATCATTAATGTACAGACTGGGGGCGAAGAACTCACAACTTTACCGGAAATTATTAGATTGAAAATGCCGCCAGATCAGCACCGTAGTTCGAGTGATGATCATATAGCGGGCCGAGGAGGGGTATTCTTAGACGTTCGGTGGAGTGAAGACGCAAAGAATTTAGCGTTTGTATCTAGTTCTCGAGATCACAAAGAAGCTCAACTGCGTGTGGCGAACACAACAACTGGTGAAGTACGTGATATAATGAAAGAAGTGCAAAAAACCTATTTTGAATCAGGTGATGGTTTTTCCAACTGGCATTATTTATCAGGGACGAATGAAGTAATTTGGTTTTCTGAAAGGGACAACTGGGGTCATCTGTACTTGATTGATCTGAAAACGGGAAAGATTAAGAATCGAATCACTAAAGGCGAATGGGCCGTGCAGCAGGTCAAATATGTAGATCGTAAGAATCGAAAAATATACTTTTCTGCTGGTGGGAAAGAAGATGGTAATCCCTATTATTGGTATTACTACAGTGTCAATATGGATGGTTCCGAATTAAAACTTCTGACACCGGAACATGCACACCACACCGTTAACTTTTCTCCAAAATATAAATATTTCATAGACAGTTATTCCACGCCAGTTAGGCCACCAGTCACTGTTCTGAGGGATATGGATGGTAACCAGTTAATTAAGTTAGAAGAAGCTGATATTTCACAATTGATGGCTTCAGGTTGGAAACCGCCTATCCAGATTAAAACCAAAGCTCGTGACGGTGTGACGGATATTTATGGGCTTATGTATAAACCCACCAATTTTGATCCAAACAGGAAATATCCAGTTTTAAACCCACTATATCCAGGTCCACAATCTGGCAGTGTAGGGAGCCGCAGCTTTAGATCGTCCAGAAGTGATAAGCAGGCTGTAGCAGAACTTGGATTTATAGTTATTGAAGTCGACGCAATGGGTACTCCTGGGCGTTCAAAATCCTTTCACGATGCATACTATGGAAATATGGGAGATAATGGGTTACCAGATCAAGTTGAAGCAATCAAACAACTAGGTGCTCAGCATCTATGGATGGATCTTGACCGAGTAGGTATTTATGGCGGTTCTGGCGGTGGCTTTGCATCTACAGGTGGAATTCTACGTTACCCTGATTTCTATAAAGTGGCCGTCTCAGGTTCTGGCAATCATGACAATGCTACCTATGAAGACGACTGGGGTGAAAAATGGCAAGGAATGCTCATCAAAAATGAGGATGGCACCACTACCTATGATAATCAGGCCAATCATCTCTTAGCAGAGAATTTAAAAGGTAAGCTACTACTGGGACATGGTTCACTTGATGGAAACGTACCAGTCAATAATACCCTATTAATGGCAAAAGCCTTGATTGATGCGAACAAAGATTTTGACATGCTTATTTTCCCTAATAAGGGTCACGGACTTGGGCAATATTGGATGAGACGTAGGTGGGACTATTTTGTACGTCATTTAATCGGAGTAGAACCACCAAAAGAATTTGAATTTAAATGAAACGCCTCTGGGTCAAATAAAGGATTGGAAAATGAAAAAGTCATTAGAAGAAAATAAAATAGCATTAGGAGTTGCATTTGGTGTAGTCTTTGGAATAATCCTTGGAGTAGCTATCGATAATGTAGGACTGGGTATAGCTTTAGGTATAGCATTAGGCGCGGGTGTAGGTTCTACACTAAAGAATAAAAGTAAATGAGACACCTCTGGCTCAAATAGCCTCCTAACGGCTTAATAAAGAAGGAATTTTTCAATGTCTTCCATTTTTCCCAAAGTTGATCCCGACGGTTTACTGGAATACTCCGTCGTTTATACTGACCGGGCTGTTAATCACATGTCCCAATCTTTCCAGCAGGTGATGCGGGATATTTCATCTACACTCAAAAAAGTTTATAATGCGCATTCCGTTGCAATCGTCCCTGGTAGCGGCACTTTTGGTATGGAAGCGGTGGCTCGGCAATTTGCCACCGATAAAAAATGCCTGGTGATTCGGAACGGTTGGTTCAGTTACCGCTGGACACAGATCTTTGAAATGGGCCGAATTCCTTCCAAAGAAATAGTTCTCATGGCACAACAAACTGATGCATCCGCAACAGCCCCTTTTGTACCGCCGCCGATTGAGGATGTTCTGGCCAGAATCGAAAAAGAAAAACCGGATGTGGTATTCGCGCCCCACGTAGAAACGTCTTCGGGGATGATTCTCCCCAATGATTATATCCAAAAAGTTGGAGAAGCCATTCACGCCGTTGGTGGATTATTTATTTTGGACTGCATTGCATCCGGCGCTATTTGGGTAGATATGGAAAAATCCGCTGTAGATGTACTCATCAGCGCTCCCCAAAAAGGATGGAGTGGTTCACCCTGTGCCGCCCTGGTCATGATGAGCGAAGCGGCGCAGGAGAAGTTGAAAGATTCAGTCAGTACCAGTTTTGCCTGCGATCTGGCCAAGTGGTTGTGGATCATGAAAGCTTATGAAAATGGCAGCCATGCTTATCATGCTACCATGCCTACGGATGCATTGGTAACATTTTCTTATGTAATGGCGGATGCACAAAATATTGGTTTTGATATCCTTCACAAAAGGCAACAGGAATTGGGTGACCGAATCCGAGATCTTTTAGCAAATAATGGAATTAAAAGTGTTGCGGCAGATGGCTTTGATGCACCGGGTGTGGTGGTAAGTTATATCAATAATCCGGGGATTCAAAATGGAAGTCAGTTTGTTGAACAGGGCATTCAGATTGCTGCCGGGGTGCCCCTCATGTGTAACGAACCGGAGGGATTCTCTACATTCCGTTTGGGACTATTCGGTCTTGATAAACTAAATAATATTGATCGAACTGTCACTGTGTTTGGTAAAGCGTTGGATCAGATACTCGCCTGAACCCGTATTGTTGGGTAATTTCTGTGTAATTTCTTTTATGAAATATCTCTGGCTCAAATAGCCGTAATTAATGTGGTTACAAAATAATTATACTGTCTCATTCTGTGGATTCATTGGAGTATGTATCGGGTATTTTACTGGTCATCAAGAAATTTGTATAATGATTGGTGTTGGAATTGGTATACTAATAAGAATTGTACAAAGTAAATCTAAATGAAACGCCTCTAGGTCAAATAAATTAGCACAAAATGAAAAGATTTGTACTAATTGGATTATTATTTATTGTCTTTGCTTGTGAGGATAAGAAAGATGACGATGAAAAACCGGAGGACACATACGCTTGTGGAATCAATTCAGAAGGTTATTGTATATTCACAGGAACACCACATCAAGAGGGACTAGAACCAGGTACGGACAACATTATAGATAGAGAAGGCAATTATCTTTTTGGAGTAGATGAAGCAGTAGCTGCCAATTTAGAAGGGACCATACTCCAAGCTCGGGGAACTCCAGCATTTGATGGGGATAAATTAATCCAGTCCTCTCAGGAAGGGATGAGTGAAGATGAAAAAGCATTTCACAAAGTAATGGCCATCATGTTTCCAATTCGTAATGCTTTGATGTATGATATTGCTTCAGTAACTCAGGATGAATGGAATGAGCTTGTTAATGAACTTGCAATAAGGGAAATCAAAGAAACAACTTTCACAGATGGCCAGACTCCAAAGGATAATTATTATGGTCGGCAGGGTATTTTTGACTTATGTAAAGATCCGAATGGTAAGGATATTCATCATGACGTAATGAAATTCCTTGAAGAATCTGGTTTGTATTTGTTGTGTTATCTTACCAGTGACGATTTTGCGCAGATGCTTGCCGATACTCACCCCGAAGGGCACAATCCCTGTGATGACGCATTCGGACTAAAGAATTAAATATAAGTAGACAATGAAAAAGCCTCTTGTTAAGTAGGAAAAGAGATTAATGGAAGGATGTCATATAGACCTGGATTCTGCAGAAATCTTTTCAATTGCAGTAATTGTGAACTTCGTCTCATTACCCTCGATTTCAAGCGTAAAATCTTCATCAATCTTTTTCCCAATTATGGCTTGGCCAAAAGGTGAATGGTAGGTTACAATCAGGGGATAAAGATCCAACTCAAATTCGATGGGACCTAATATGTAATAGTCTTCGGCCTCATCTTTGTCCTCTTCACGGATTGTAACCTTATTGCCAAATCCCACCTCGTCGGTATCAATTTCGCCATACTCGATGAACCGAAATGGCGCATGGGACTGCATCAATTGTTTCTTATATACGATTAAACTCTGTACCTCCCTGGCAGCGCGCCATTCTGCATTTTCCTTAAGATCTCCATGACTAGCTGCCTCTCTAATCTTTAATGAAGTCTCTCTCTTTAATTTATCAAGAGATTTCATTTCCTCTTCCAATGCGCGGTATGTATCCCGCAAAATCACAGTCGCCATATTGCCATTCCTATTCTTTATTGGATTAAATAAATTGTTTGGTTGAGATTGCAATTATCTGCAATTCAGGATAAAAATTAAGTCAAAGAAAAAGCCCAATCAAGTGCTTAAAAATGGCTGATACAAAAACATAAATATCAACCTAATTCTTAACCACCCAACCGATAAAGACGGGGGTATACCCTTTTAAAAAAAAAGAGACACGCACATTGTTGAGTAATTTCATGTATGAAATGCCTCTGGGTCAAATAGCCTCCTTAAGGCACTTTTAGCTAAAACTAAGTTATACAATAGCAGCTTTATTATTGATTTAAGCATATGAATATGAGAAGGAAGTGCTAATAGAATTTATTCTTCTTATATTTTATATTAGCTAAACTAAGATAAGGACACTAAACATGTTAAATAAATATTCTGTGAAAAATATTTTATTACTAGTTATTTCTTTTTCCATCTCTTATTTAATGGCTCAGGAAAAAATTGTACTTTTTAATGTTAATGTAATTGATGGACTTAATTCAACTGTTCAAGAAGATATGATGGTATTTATCTCAAATAGAAAGATTGAGTCAATAAAGAATATTGGATCAAAACCAAAAGGATATAAAGAAATTGATTTAAATGGAATGTATTTACTTCCTGGTTTTATTGATGCCCATACTCATATTAGTTCATTAGATGCTGCTAAACGCGCTTTACAATCAGGAGTAACTACAGCTCGAAGTGCAAGTACATCTAGTTTTCAGGATGTGTCTATACGTGAAATGGTTAAGGCTAGAAAATTAGTTGGGCCTGATATGCTTGCTTCAGGTATTTTTGTAACACCAAATCTTGGAGAAACAATTTTGGCAGATGTACGCCTTGCTAATCTTGTAAACGGTGTTAATAAGGAAAATGAATTAAGAAAGCTTGTTCAAATTAATGCAGATAGAGGTGTTGATTTTATTAAAACAAGGGGTACTGAGCGTGCTGGCCTACCATATACAGATCCAAGAAAACAAACTTATACTGAAAAGCAATTAAGTATTATTGTCAATGAAGCAAGTAAGTATAATATACCAGTTATGGCTCATGCGCATGGAGATGAAGGAGGTTATGCTGCAGTTAAGGCAGGCGTAAGGAGTATTGAACACGGTACTTATTTATCAAAAAAAACTTTATCTCTCATGAAAGAGAAGGGCACATATCTAGTTCCAACATTTACTACTGTAGTTGACTTGACTGAACCAGGTGGAGATTATGATAATCCTGTTCTTTTTATTAGAGGACAACATATGCTGCCATCTTTAGAAAGAACCGTTAAAACAGCTTATAAAATGGGAGTTAAGATTGCAACAGGTGCAGATACACGATATGGACCAAATAGTACAACCCGAATTGGAATGGAAATAACAAACTTCGTAGATCTTGGAATGAAACCTATAGATGCGATTAGATCAGCAACAATTATTGGTGCAGAATTATTAATGATTGCTGATAAAACTGGAACTATTGAAGTAGGAAAAGAAGCAGACCTAATTGTTGTAACCAAAAATCCATTAATAAATATTCGTACAATTCAAGATGTTGTTTTTGTTATGAGTAATGGTGAGATAGCTTTAAAAAGAATTCCTTTCAATAAGGAGTAAGTCATTAACAGATTTAATATACTATTTTGAATTCTTTCATATTCGTTTTGTTTACCATTATTTTTTTACGCTAATTTTGTGGAGAATCGTAGTACGCTTGGAAAGCGTATGTATGTTAATAGCGTACCGTGTTGTTGTGTGAATATATTGAACTATAAAGTGTTTATAGTTTATATTGATAAACAGATTTATGCCAAAATTTACACTACGAATTAATAAAAAGACTCACCGCATTAATATAGATGCGGATACACCATTATTGTGGGTTCTAAGGGATGAATTAGGTTATACTGGTACTAAGTATGGTTGTGGACGTGGGTTTTGTGGAGCGTGCACTGTTCATGTGGACGGTGAAGCCACACGCTCTTGTATGACGGCAGTTGATAATGTGAATGGTGCCGAGATCACTACAATAGAGGGATTATCTATAGACAATTCACATCCTATTCAAAAGTCCTGGATTTCAGAGGAAGTTTCTCAGTGTGGTTATTGTCAACCTGGGCAGATCATGACAGCTGCTGCTTTATTAGATCGAAATGCTGATCCTGATGATGAAGACATTGATTCTGCAATGAAGATGAATCTATGTCGGTGTGGTACTTATGATCGAATTCGTAAAGCCATCCATATAGCTGCAAAGGAACAAAAATGAGCCAAGATTTTTCACGTCGAGATTTCTTGAAAGTATCTTCCACAGTTGGAGTAGGTTTGGTTATTAGTGTGGCTTTGCCTTATAAAGAACGATTGGTTGCTACTGGAATAGTTGAAAATTCTTTTGAGCCTAATGTATGGATCAAGATTTCATCAGATAATAAGGTTGTAATAACCTTAGCAAAGTCAGAAATGGGACAACATATACGTACTTCAATACCAATGATAGTAGCGGAAGAACTTAATGCTGATTGGTCTCAGGTTAATGTTGTACAAGCAGATACACATCCGGATAAATATGGAAGTCAAAGCACTGGCGGAAGTGGATCAATTAGACGTTCCTATATGCGTTTAAGAAAAGCTGGCGCAACAGCAAGAGACCTATTGATTCAGGCCGCTTCATTGAAATGGGAAGTTCCAGCTAGTGAATGTAAAGCATACATGAGTGAAGTCATTCACTCGAAATCAAAAAGATCTTTGAAGTTTGGAGAATTAATATCATTAGCAGGAAAACTTGATACTCCTATTGATCCAATCTTAAAAGATGAAAAAGACTTTACATTAATTGGTAAATCACTACCTGGTTTAGATACTGTTTATAAAGTTAATGGATCTGCAAAGTTTGGTATAGATATAAGATTACCAAATATGCTTTATGCTACTGTACTTAAATGTCAAACATTTGGAGGCTCTTTAAAATCTTTTAACGCAAAAAAAGCAAACAAAATAAATGGTGTAAAATATATTTTTGAAGTAGATGGCGGAATAGCAGTGGTGGCTGCAAATACTTGGTCAGCCATAAAAGGTCAAAGAGCGCTTGATGTTGAATGGGATCATGGTGATTTTTATTCATGGGATAGTAAAAAAATTAAAAATATGATGGAAACTAAATCTCAGGATAAAGGAGTAATTGCTAAAGAAGTTGGTAATACAAAAAATTTGAAAAATAATATTTCAATTGAATCTAATTATGAGGTTCCATTCACATCTCATGCAACAATGGAAACTATGAATTGTGTAGCTCATGTTAATAAAGATTCTGCAGAATTATGGGTGCCTACTCAGTCCCCTCAACGTATTCAAAGTTCTATTGCTGAAAAACTTAATTTTGATATAGAAAAAGTGAAAGTAAATGTGACTTTAATGGGAGGAGGCTTTGGAAGAAGGTTGTGGTCAGATTTTATACCAGATGCTGTTGAAATTTCAAAAAAAATAAAAAAGCCAGTTAAGCTTCTTTGGACAAGAGAAGATGATATGAAGCATGATTTCTACCGACCTGCGAGCCTTCACAAACTTAAAGGTTCTCTATCAGATAAAAATGAACTTATTTCTTGGGAACACCATATCGTTTCTCCTTCAATTTCAGGGCAACGTTCACCTGAAAGATTTAAAAATGGGCAATTAGATCGAAGTGCAGTTAATGGTGCTAATAATTTGCCTTATGACGTACCAAATATTTTAGTGGACTATGTAATGTCTAACACTAAAGTCCCTGTAGGTTGGTGGAGGTCTGTTTATAATTCTCAAAATGCTTTTGCTAATGAAGTATTCATAGATGAGCTTGCTTATAAGGCAGGTGTAGACGCATTAGAATTTAGAATGATCATGCTAAATAACTCACCTAGGCATAAAGCAGTATTAAGGTTAGCAGCTGAAAAAGCTGGATGGGGCAAGCCTTTAGCAAAAGGACAAGGTATGGGATTGGCAGTCCACGAATCTTTCGGTTCTTGGTCAGCACAGGTAGCTACAGTAACAGTCTCAAAGGCTGGTGAATTATCAGTTGATAAAATTGTTGCCTCAATTGACTGCGGTACTGTCATCAACCCTGATGGAGTTAAAGCACAAATGGAAGGATCAATTGTATATGGATTAACATCTACTTTAAAAGGCGAAATAACCATTGAAAAAGGTGCCGTAGCTCAATCTAATTTTCATGATTTTGAGCTTTTACAAATTGATGAAATGCCAAAAGTAGAAATACATATTGTACCAAGTATAGAATCTCCAAGTGGAGCTGGTGAACCCGGACTTCCTCCTGTTGCACCTGCCGTAGCAAACGCTATTTTTAATGCTAATGGTAAAAGAGTGCGAAAACTTCCAATTAAATCAAAAGATTTAAAAGTTTAATTTTTAGTTTAAGACTCTAATCTGAATATCTCTGCAACAATTCTTGCTGCAGGCTCTTCTGAGCGCATGGAAGAAGCAAATAAGTTATTGTTACCATATAGAAGTGAAGCCTTAATTAAAATTGTTTCTAGAATGTTAATTGATTCACTTTTAGACCCTATTTTTATCGTTACAGGTTACGAACATGATAAAGTAGTTAAAATTTTACCTAAATCGTTAGATAATATCATATATAACAAAGACTGGCGTAAAGGTATGTCTAGTTCAATATATAAGGCGATATCTTCGTTACCAGCTAATATAGATGGGAATATGATTGTTTTAGGTGATATGCCTTTAATTACAGTGAAAACTTTAAATGAGTTAAAATCAATTTTTTTAAGTAATAATGGTGAAAAAATTATATACGCTGAATATTTTGGTAAACAGGCAAATCCAGTGATTTTTCCAAAGAAGTATTTTAAAGAGATGCTTCTTTTAAAAGGTGACAATGGATGTAAGGATATAATTAGTCAAAATAAAAAGAACGCTCTAGGCGTATCAGTGGATTCGTCAGAAGTTATTTTTGATTGTGATACAAAGAGTGATTATTTTGACCTAGTATCAAAGATATCTATTAATGTCTAAAAATAAACTTTTTTTAAAAGAAGCTTTTGAGCTAGAAAACAATGAAAAACCATATGCTATAGCGACTGTTATTAATGTTAAAGGTTCGTCATCTGGCAAAGTAGGAGATAAGGCAATCTTTGATGAAAAAGGTTATAGAATTATTGGATATGTTGGTGGGGGCTGTATTGAGAATAGAGCTTCAGATGCAGCTATAGAAACTTTAATTAACGGAATACCTAAAATTATTGAAATTGATCTTGATAGTGAGACTATTGGAATGGGTATTCCATGCGGAGGTAGTATGTCAGTACTTGTTGAGCCACAAATGAATGATCCTGTTATTTTAATTAGAGGGGAGGGTAGTATAGTTGAATCTTTATGTACTATGGCAAAGATGTTAAATTTTAAATTAATTATTCATACGTCTAAAAGTCATATTCATACTTCAAAAAGCAATGAAGAACTTTATCCAAATGCAGATAAAATTATAACCGAAGGCTTAGGAGTTGAAGATATAGATGATAATATAAATTATTTTATTCTAGCTACTCACCATAGCAATGATGATAAAATAGCACTTGAAGCAATAAGAAAAGGAATTCCTTACGTTGGAGTTATTGCAAGTCAAAAAAAGGCTGATCTCATTAAAGAATATTTATCAGATAATAATGTTTCGGGTACTGAATTAAAAAATCTTTATTCTCCAATTGGATTAGATTTAAAGGCTACAACTCCTGAGGAAATAGCTCTTAGTATATTATCAGAAATAGTCATGTTAGAAAATGAAGCAACGGGGAAACAAATGAAACACCTCTGGCTCAAATAGCCTCCTCACGGAGGCTATTTTATTTATAAAAGACATACCCACCTTGCTAAGGAATCTTTTATAAATTCAAGCAAAGAACAAGGAGCGAAAAATGGGAAAAGGTCGAGATTCTAAAAAAGCAACTAAAAAAGCACCGGCTAAAACTGCAAAAGAAAAAAAAGCAGAAAAGAGACTTAAAAAAGCTAATAGATAGTTATGGAAACTTTTGCTTTAGCAAATTTTTATAATTTTTACTATAAAACGCCTCTGGCTCAAATGAAGAAGAAAAGAATGAAAACCAAATTAATAAGTTTACTCTTGCCAATATTTATGTTTGTTTCCTGTGAGGATAAAGTTGAAGAAGCTTCTGCTTGTGTTTCAATTATAGCGAATGCTGAGCAAACAATTGAAGCTGCGAGTAATGAATTCGATGCGAAAATTGAAGCTGGTACAGCAACAAAAGCAGATTGCGATAAACTAATTGCCACAATGCAAGAAATAGTTGATTGCATGCCAGAAGGTGCAGAAAAAACAGAGATGCAAGATGATATAACGCGAGCTAGCGCTACTTGTTCAGCATTTCCATCTTAGTACCGATAATAAATGTTCAAATAGATTTTTCTATTTGAACAGATTAGGTAGAGATTGGTTTAATTCACTTGTAGAAGGCATATATGTTGATGGTGATAATTCAACAATTATAAAGAAAAACTATAATGGCAACATTATCATACAATCTATAGCAGGAACATCGTTTTATTCAATGGAATATGATTTAACAGCTAGTTTTGTTTCATCATTATCTGGAATAATTTTAACATCTAAATAAAACGCCTTTGGCTCATATTATAATCTGAATTATGGATAGAAAAGAATTCTTAAAAACAAGCGCTATCCTGACGGGAGCGACAATTTTTCCCTCAAATTCTGTCTTTGCTGAAAATATAAATAATAATGGCATTGACAAACTAACGGACGAAAACGGAAACTTTATCCACCAACCACTACCTTACAATACTGACGACCTCGAACCATTTATGGATGAAGAAACATTGCTTCTGCATCATTCATTTCATCACGGCGGTGCAGTTAAAGGGGCGAACAAAGATATAGAAATGATAAAAAAGGTAATGGATAGTGGTGATTTAATAATGGCTGACCACTGGACAAAGAAACTTTCATTTCACCTCTCCAGTCACATTTTGCACAGCATATTCTGGACAAACTTGGCCAAAAAAAAATCTCAACCGACTGGCAACTTACTTAAGAGAATTGAAAAGGATTTTGGCTCAACTAATAAAATGCAGAGACTTCTGGCAAAACTATCAAAATCGATAGAAGGAAGTGGTTGGGGGATTCTTGCATATCAGCCTTATTCAGATAATTTGGTGGTTCTTCAATGTGAGAATCATCAAAAGTTGACAGTTTGGGGAGCCATTCCACTATTGGTCATTGACGTATGGGAACACGCTTATTACCTGAAATATAAAAATAAGAGAGGCGACTTTGTGGATGCTTTAATGAATATTGTCAACTGGGACAATGTAGCACAACGATATGACATCGCTTTAAGACTTAAATGAAACACCTCTGGCTCAAAGAAACCTTGTAAAAATTCAGGGTTTTTTATTTAGAGTAAAAAAACCGATGTCGCCCTGATTAATCAAGAATCCCATCTTTCTCTAAAAAAGGAAGCCTTAGTTTTTTCTTAAAGAGCTACAAATATTTATTATCATTTGGAAGTAATTTCCACTATAATTAGACTTAAGGAGTATAAAATTAGACAATATAGATATAAATTGTTTCTTCTTTTTACAGCATCTGTGCTTTCACAAAATACGGTGGGATTGATTATTAATAACGAGGAAAAGGTATTTAGAGGATATACATTATTTGCTCCGAATAATTCTACTGTAACATACCTAATTGGCAATGATGGTAGATTAATAAAGAAATGGCAGAGTGATTATTTGCCCGGTCTTAGTGCGTATTTATTAGAAGATGGGTATTTATTGCGTTCAGCAAAAGTTGAACATTCCGAAAATCCAACAAATAATCCTAAAGGAGGTTTTCAAAAGTTTGATTGGGATAATCGTTTAGTATGGGAATTCTATTATGGCACCCAACATCATGATATTGAACCAATGCCAAATGGTAATGTCCTAATGGTTGTTACTGATAAAAAAACGAAAGACGAAGCGATTCAGGCAGGGAGGGATTCAAATTTAATCAATGGAAATATAATTAGATCATTATCAATCCTCGAAATAGCATATATTGGTCCAACAGATGGAGAAATTGTATGGAGGTGGGATGCATGGGATCATCTTATCCAAGATTTAGATAACACAAAAAATAATTATGGAAAAATAATTGACCATAAAAACCTTATAAATATCAATTATGCTCAGGATGGTAATGCTGATTGGTTGCATACTAACTCAGTTTCATATAATGAAGCATTAGACCAAATATTGGTAACAAATAGAAATACAAATGAGATATGGATAATTGATCATAGTACCAATACCCTAGAGGCTTCTTCCCATTCAGGAGGAAATAGAGGAAAAGGGGGTGACCTATTATATCGTTGGGGTAATCCTATCGCATATAATAGAGGGTCAACAAATGACCAAAAGTTATTCGGTCAACATGATGCCCATTGGATGAAATCAGACCCCAGCGGATATGAAAATATTTTAATTTTCAATAATGGCATAAACCGACCTGATGGTATTTATTCATCTATAATCGAGATTAAACCATTATATGATAATTTAGGTAACTATATAATTAATGCTGGTTCAGCATATGGACCCATCGAGCCGGTTTGGACGTATACTGCAAGTATACCCACTAATTTCAATTCACCGAAATATGGTGGTGCGCAAAGGCTTTCAAATGGAAACACATTAATATCTAATGCCCAAAGTGGTGAATTGTTTGAGGTGAATGTTAACAAAGAAGTAGTTTGGAAATATATTAATCCAGTTACAATGAACGGGATTGTCCCTCAAGGGACAATCGATGTTGATAATAACTCCGTATTTCGTTGTTATAAGTATGGGTTGTCATATTCCGGGTTTTTTGGAAAAGAATTAACTCCTGGTTTATCAATTGAAGGAGACTATGATGAAGATGGTATATTAAATGGTTTGGATAACTGTCCACAAGTTTTTAATCCCAACCAAGAGGATAGTAATGGTAACGGTGTTGGAAATCTGTGTGATTCAGCACCATTCATTTTGACAATTCCTGAAGATACTTTTGGTTATATTCTATTATCATCAATTGGACTTGACAATGAGAATAAAAACCATGTTGGGCTCTCGGATACTTCAGCCATATCGGTTTCAATTTCCAATGATTCACTAAAACTTTCTCCTCAAGTAAATTGGCATGGGGTAGCTAACATCAAGGTTTATGCTTCAGATGGTAGTTCTAAGGATTCAACCTCACTTAAACTAACCGTAACAGCTGTGAATGATGCTCCCACTGCTTTTGAATGGGTAAGTAGCGCTTTAGATGCAATCAATATCACCGAATTAAATCTTGATGACAATTATAATCTTCAATGGGATGCCAGCACTGATGTTGCTGATGGTGACTCAATTAATTATCTCGTCTATGCGAAAATAGGCGTTAATCCACCAGAAGAAATAAATGATACAACCAGTACATCAGTTTCTATCACTTATGAGGAATTCTTAGAGAATGTATTTGAACCTTTTCCCATGTTACCAAGAGTAACAGTCAAGTTCACCGTAGTAGCTACAGATGGTATAGACACCGTAAATATAACGGGAGATGATAGAGTCTTGTCTGTTAATCGTTATGAATATTTATCGATTGCAGCTGAAGGCATTCCAACTGAGTTTGCATTGCGTGAAAACTACCCGAACCCCTTCAACCCCACTACCACACTCCGCTTTGACCTACCAGAGGTAAGTAGCATAACGCTGACTATTTATAATATGCTTGGGCAAAGAGTGAGAATATTCAATATGAACGATACGCCTGCGGGTTACCATTCAATCAAGTGGAATGCCATAAATGACTTTGGTAACCCTGTGGGTGCGGGTGTTTACCTCTACCAGCTTCGGGCAAATCATTATCTTGAAACAAGGAAGATGGTATTGCTGAAATGAAACGCCTCTGGCTCAAATAAAGGAGAATAGACAATGAAAAAACCTACCTATGATGATGCAGACTTAATGCTCAAATTTGTTCAATGGGGAGCAGCTTCTGGAATTGATGAAGCTATTAATTGGCTCTGGAGTGACGATTTTATAGATGGCTACTCAAAATTTGTAGAAAAATATCCACCTGGAACAAAGGAATATGGATATGTTACAAAAGTATGCGGTTGGTATGAGACGATCGGTACTCTTTATAAGAATGAGCTTTTCAATGAACGGCTTTTATTTGACTGGTTAGCAGTAGGTTTTAGATGGAAGAGGCTTGAAAATTTTGTTTTAGGGTTCAGAGAAAAGATGGATGAACAGAATATGTACGTAAATTTTGAAGCGATGGCAAAGGTTCAACTAAGTTAAAATGAAATGGCTCCTAACGGGGGATTTTGTGCTGTTAAATTTCCCAAAACAGTAATTATTTAGACATTATTAACACATAAATAAATGAACGTTTACGAATTTATCCGAGAAAAGACCGAAGGTTTTCAAGAGAACGCAACAGAGTTCAGGGCCAAATTAGAACCCAGATTTCGCCACTGGTCTAGTACCATCAATGATAAGATTACAAATACACTGAATAATCCCTGGATAACCAATCTTAACCCATTTGATAAAAAAGTAGTTGTTCCATCAGAAGGAGTCATCAAAAATAAGGTGACAGAAAAAGTCTATAAAGAACTGCATGAACAACTGGGCCAAGAAATATATGTGGGCAAATGGGAAACGATTGATCAGTATTGTATCAATCAGTTTGCAGAAATAACAGGCGATACACAATGGATTCACACTGATCCTGAGCGCGCGCAAAAAGAATCGCCATTCAAAACAACTATTGTCCATGGCTTTCTAACATTATCTTTAATTCCAAAATTGACCAATACCATTAGTTCTTCAAAAAATTTATTCCCTGAAGCGCGGATGGTGGTTAATTATGGCTTGAATCAAGTGCGTTTTCCATACCCGGTCAAATCAGGTTCTAGAGTCAGGGCGCGCACTCGTATGGTGGATGTCCAGCCAAAAAATAATAGTATTGAATTGATAAATGAGATCAGTATAGAAGTGGAAAATAGAAAACGCTTTGCCTGTGTAGCAGAAACTGTATTTCGTCTTTATTTTTAAGCTTGTTTCCTTGCCCTAGAACAAGGTTTTAAGCAAGTGCCCCGCAGTACGGGGTTTTTTGTTTGTGGGATAATACTGTGTAAATTCCGGAATGAAACGCCCCTGGGTAATATTATTTCTTTTATTTGTCTTTTTTTGTGAGGATAAGAAAGTAGAAAAAGGAGCTTCAGATTTTACCCCTTTTTTGGTTAAGGATTTAAATCCGAATTCATCAACCTATGGCAAAGAAGTTGGGCCATCTTTTTATTTTGGCGGCGCTTGGAAAAGTTCTGTTGCTTGAAAAACAGCTGAAAGAAAAGGGAGTTCCAAAAGATGTTTTTACGTGACCCGGGCGCTTACCACGGGGGGAAAAATAAAAGACCATTTTTTGAAGGATGGTACCATAAACTGGTCACGGATAACGGTCAATCACTTGCGATAATTCCTGGTATTTATCGTAGTGGGTTTAATAATAATCAAACAGCTTTTATAATGATTTTTGATGGTGATAAAGGTGATGTATTCTATGAGCGATTTGAAGTTCAGCAGTTCAATTGCAGTACCTCCAGTTACAGTTTACACATTGGATCAAATTATTTTTCATCGGAAAAAATAATCTTAGATATTGAATCAGAGACTCTTACGTTAAAGGGACATGTCACTGCAGATAATTTGAAACCTTGGCCAGTAACTCTATTTGAACCGGGCTGTATGGGTTGGTACGCTTATGTGCCGACTATGGAATGTTTTCATGGCATCCTAAGCATGGATCATGCCTTAGATGGCGAAATTGAATTTAATGGTTCACATTATGATTTTGTTGGTGGTCGAGGCTATATTGAGAAAGACTGGGGCCGTAACTTTCCTGAAAACTGGATCTGGGCACAATCAAATAATTTTTCTAATAATAATTTAAGCATCACTGCATCATTGGCAACTATCCCCTGGAAAAATACATCTTTTGCTGGATTTATCGTTGGTTTATACTATAAAAATAATCTTTATCGTTTTACAACCTATAACAATACAGTTACCAAAGAAATCCGTTACGATTCTAATAAATTTTACTGGCAGTTAAAGCAGAAGGATCTCATGTTGGATCTAACCATTGAAAAAGGGCATAAAGCAGGTTTACTATATGCACCTGATAAAATTGATATGGTTCCCAAAGTGCATGAATATCTTGATGGTAATATTTATCTAAAGTTATATGATCATAAAGGAACGATTTTAGAAGACCAAACAACATCGGCAGCTGTAGAAATGATCGGTGATGTCGGCAAATTGGTTAATATGGCCCGATGATTAAATATATGGATTTGGCGGTTATGATGGTAATACAACATTTGATATTGTTGAAAAACCCAAACCATATTAAGCCAAATTCAGCAAGGAAGCCTTCAATATGCAAAGCACTTCCATTATCATTCCGTGAATTGGTAAATTCCTTGATGGAACAAGTAAATAAGACTATTTAGTTAATGATTTGAAAAATATTACTTTATTGATTTATGGGTTGGGAATTTTCTCTATTCTATTTATTTATGGGTGTCCGGATAAAGAAGAGGAAAGCATTGAAAAAGAATTTATAGTACCTACAATTAAGCCCAATGGTAGTGAACAATACTTAAATTTAAGTTCAGATTTTATTTTTGATCAAAATAAGCTCCACACATTTGAATTAAAACTTGCTGAAAAAGATTTAGAAAAGATCGATAGTGATCCTACGGCAGAACAATATATTGAAGGGATGTTAATTTTTGAAGGTGATACCATTAGTCCTGTTGGCGTAAGATATAAAGGGAGTGTAGGTGCTTGGGTTGGTTGTGTAGATGGTCCAAATCCCTTTGAGCCATCTGGGAAAAAAATCTGCACGAAGCTATCCATGAAAGTTAAAATCAATTGGAAAGGCAGAGATGAAAGATTTTATGACCTAAAAAAATTGCAATTTCATTCCCAAAATCTTGACCCTTCTCTTATGCATGAACGATTAGGCTATTGGTTGTTTAAATCCATGGATGTTGAGGCTCCACGTTCAGTGCATGCACGTTTAGTAATCAATGGTGAGCTTTCAGGTTTATATGCACTTACTGAGCAAATAGATGGCGCTTTTACTGATTATCATTTTGATGATAAAGATGGAAATGTTTATAAAGAAGTGTGGCCACTATATATGAATGGCAAACCAATGAATCCACAATCATTAATAAGTGCATTAAAAACCAATGAGGATGAGAATCCATCTACAGCAATTATGAGTGGATTTGGAGATAAGCTATCCAATGCAGAAACTGGTGATGTGCAAAATGTTATTTCAGAATATATGGATATTAATAAGGTCCTTTCGTTAGTAGTAGTTGATAGAACAATACGCCATGATGATGGCTTTTTACATTGGTATTGTGATGAGGGTGGATGCAGTAGCCATAATTTTTATTGGTATGAAGAACCAAACAATCAAAAAATAAATCTAATACCTTGGGATCTGGATAATGCCTTTGAAAATATAATGAGGAATGCAAATCCTGTAACGCCTATTGCTGATGAGTGGGGTGAAACTCAAAATAATTGCCGGCCTTTTCCCTATGGGGCATTCGGTCTTTATCAATGGTCCGCAGCCTGTGATAGGCTCATCGGAGGTTGGGCAATGCATAATGAGCTATACTCAGAATTAAAAGAGCAGTTTATTCAAGGGCCTTTTTCTGCAAGTAATGTAAATAGCTTACTCACCACTTGGTCTGAGCAAATCAGACCAGTCGTTAAAGAAGCGCAAGATAAAAATGCCTGGGATCAGCTTACAGTCCAAAAATGGGAAAACAATTTGTATGAGTTCATGGATCAGATAGAGTTCGCAAGAAATAAATAAGAATATTTTAACTATCAATAGAAATCCTTATCTAAAAAAATGGAAACAAAACAATGACTAAATCAGCAAATCATCAAGCAATTCTATTCTTTATTACGGTCCTTATTTTTGGTTGCTACAACGCGCCAACCTCACCTTCAGAAATTGAAGGTGCACATATTTCTGGGTTGCATTATGAAAAACATGACTGTCAAGCGCTAAATGATGAAATAAAATTTTTAGAAAAGCGTGAGAAAGAATTGGTAATTGCTCAGGAGGAAAGAATTAAAGAAAGCGAAAAGCAAATGGGGTGGACTGAAGGTATTGGTAAGGGTGATGGAATCGTAGCATCAGAATTGAATAATGTGCGAGGTAAAAAAGAAGCTGCTCGTAAAGTATTTGAAAAAAAAGGATGTACTATAACAGATTGAAATCCCTCTGGCTCAAAATAATATGACCCATATAGATTACATTTTTCTTGTTGGCGATTTCCTCGTGGCCATTGGTTTGGTTGTTGGTTTTAAGTGGGCCATTAGTCAAGGGAGGATATCCCATTATTACTATAAACTGTTTTGGATTGGCACATTGATTGGGGCCACATGGGAGTTTGCGTTTTTATTTCTGGGCCCTGATTTTCTTCATTCAGTTAAAGAATGGCCTTATGGCTTGGGTGGATGGCCACGAAAAATAAGTCATTCCATTTGGGATGGTGGCATATTCATGGTGGGTATTTGGATGTGTAAAAAATATAGCAAGGGGATCCATTTTATCCGATTTAGTTGGGCCGAATTAAGCATCATGCTTTCCTGGGGTATATTTCAAGAATTGTTAGTGGAATATTTATTTAATGGGCGCGTTTGGGTTTATGAACCATTACCCTGGAATCCTGTCATTATTCCGCCCATTCCCGGTTCTTCGACTACTGTAGGATATACGCTGATTCCCCAGGCGGTGTGGGTCATGGCACCCATTGTATTTTATTATTTTTGTATAAAATTTAAAGAAGAATAAATGAATAGATTCCATGGATGAAACGATACTTTGTATATGTGATAGAATTAGACCCATCCGTGGGGGACCAGAAGAAATTTCGGGCAAAAAATCCGAAATATATCAGTGGGAAAAGCTGTGTCTATGTGGGGCAATCTTCTCGGAAACCGTCCCTCCGATTTGCACAGCATAAAGAAGGGTATAAATCAAATAAATATGCAAAAGTGTATGGGTTAAAACTTCGGCCCGATCTCTATGAACAGTATAACCCCATCCCCACTCGGAAAGATGCGGAAGCGATTGAAGAAATGCTGGGTATCGGATTAAGAAACCGGGGTTATGGGGTCTGGTTTAATTGATGTAAGCCTCTTCGCACGATTAAACAAACCTCAACCTTTTTTATAATTAATACAACCTTCGATTATTTTCATGAAGGAATTCTCTACTGCCAATTCTCATCAGGCTGATAAAATCTCTACGATCATACATTGCTATTCCTAAAACTATTCCTTCCAAAGTCAATGCTATTTCATTCCTAAATTATTGTAATGAAACAATCGATCATTTTTGTTATTATACTGACCTTTATTAATGCCCAGACGGGATCAGAAATATATCTTTTTGACCTACTATCGGTTGATGATAAATATGCCATCGCCAATCCGGTTAACATTTCGGATAATCCCGGTTATGATAACCAGCCCTCATTTATGAAAAACGGAAGGCAGATTTTATTCTCTTCCACACGGGATGGCCAGCAGGATATTTGCTTATACCATATTAAGTCCGGAAAGAAAACATGGATGACGGACACCCAGGGGGGTGAGTATTCCCCTCTTCAGATTGGAACAAGCAATGCCTTCTCTGCTATTCGGTTAGATCCGGACGGCACACAGCTGTTGTATAAATACAGCATGTATTCCGGGAGACCAAAGGTGCTCGTCAAAGATTTGAAAATCGGTTACCACTGCTGGATTGATAGAAAGAAGCTCATAACCTTTGTATTGGGGGACCCACCCACACTTCAATTAAATAATATACAATCGAATAGCAATCGTGTCATGGATAACACCATCGGCCGAACTATTTTGAAATTGCCCAAATCCAATCGCGTGGCTTATATCAGCAAAAAAGAGAAACAATGGATGATCAATCAGATTGATCCAAAATCAGGAGAGATCAAAATGATGATCCACACATTGAAGGGCTCCGAAGATTTTGCCGTGACCCATTCTGGTGTGTTCATCATGGGAAAGGGGAGTGAACTATATAATTTTGATCCATATAACCATACAGACTGGGTAAAAATTGGCGATGTATCAGATTATGGATTGAGTGGCATCACCCGAATTGCGATCAGCACGAAGGGAGACAGAATAACTATTGTCGTATCAGAGGATTCGGTTGAGAATTAAATCATTGAAGCAGTTGATTCTCATACTTTCAACCATTCTATTCGGCATCCTTTCTGCTTTATCTTTGGGCGAATATTATTTCACCGATCAATTGGGTGATCCGGAATATTATATTTTATTGTTTAGTCTTCTTTGCGGATTTTCCAGCATCATCAGTGGATGGCTTTTAGTGCAGAAAAAATGATGGGGAGAGCTCCCAACCTTTTCTGGGGCATTTTTATTTTTATAAATAATAGATTATATTGATGGTATGAAAAATCATCTAAATATTCGGAATGATTTCAATTAAAAATAAAATTATATCCTATATTTTTTCCGGGGCTTTTTTCTTTTCACCCTTACCGGCTGTACAGGATTCATTTGAGTCCGATATTCAGCAATTGGCCATTTTTGAGGGTGCTCTCCGTGAAATGTTTGAGGAGATGGTTTCCCTCCATCAAAATACATCTCGACATAACAAAGAATATATTTCCAATATAGAAAATGACCAGATTGAGAATCTTTTATTCCGTTATTTAATCCTTCGCCAATCCCTGTGGGAGGTAATCGGAAAATACAGGGATTACAATACACTTACTGACGATCCTGAAATGAATATGAAAGCGTTTGTCATCGGGTATTATGCTGCATTAACCCTTTATAAAGCCAGTGGTAATTTAATTACCATCAATATGAGGGATGATCAACTGGTGGATAAACTGAACGAATCCTATTTTCGGAGTGGTATTCCAAAAAATACATTCGAAAAAATTTTTAATAGCCTCACCAATCCGGAAAATCTGGATGATCTGGATATTGCCTGGGATCTTTATACTCGGGAACTCCATTTATCAGGATCCCCATTGAATCAGCTTTTGTCAGATCCACTGTATGTGCCACTCATTAATGAATTAGAAGAACTTCACACATTTCATGTAAAGCATCGAGAAGAAATTCTGAACCATTTTGTGTTACTGACACCAGAAATCACAAATCTCCTGCGACATAGCGATATCCAAAAACAGGCAAAATATTTAATCGAAAAATCCGGTGGCCAATATAAGGCACTTAAAGCATTCCTTTTAACATGGGTGGGCGATATTAAATCTCCCGTAACCGATAATCTTTATTTCACCCATATGGAAAAAAATGAGATAAAACAAATGCTGAGACCGGGAGATATTATTTTAACATATTCCGCGGGTTACATGAGTAATATCTTTTTACCTGGGACATTTAAACATGGGATTATTTATGTGGGCGACAGGCAGTCTTGGAATGAACAAGATTGGGCTTCACTTTATTTATCGGGGGAAAAAAGATCGCTCATCCATCCCGGCGATGATATTATTGAATCTGTATCTGAAGGGGTCATTTCCAATTCAATGGATCACCTTTTGGATCATAAGGTCAATCGAATGGTGATACTTCGACCCAAATTGAATCCTGCCCAAATCCATAAAGCCATGGTTGTGGTTCATTCCTATCTGGGCAATGGATACGATTTTTCTTTCGATTTTAATGATGCGGCAACCCAAGTGTGCACCGAAATTATTTACCGCGCTTTTAATGGGATGGGGAATCTGGAATTTCAATTAACAAAACGGGTGGGCAATATGACATTAAGTGCGGATGATGTATGTAACAATGCCCTGGAGACAGGCCAAATGGATGTGATTGCCCTAATTGTGGAAGATGAATTTCGTCCGAGCCGAGCCCGGTTGGTTACAGACCATACGAGTAGAGAAATCTTGAAAAAATTATTGGAATAATGATGATGAATGGGCCTAAATGGTCTTTCCTTATAGGTAAAAAAGAAAAAGCCCTCTGTGAAATGCCAGGGCTTTTTTATTTTCTCCTTTTCAGTTGTAAATTGAATCTCAAGGAGGAGCTTATGAAACATCATTATCTTTTTATTTTATGCCTATTTTTTTTCATCAGCTGTGAATCTAGACAGCGGGTCCAATATCTTCAATCCGAAAAATTTGCCAAACAGAACATGCCCTTCTCTGAAGCAGTCCGGGTGGGCAATATGCTTTATCTCTCTGGCCAGGTGGGAAATATTCCGGGCGAAATGAATGTCGTCCCCGGTGGAATTGGACATGAAACGCGACAGACTATGGAAAATATTAAAGAAGTTCTGGAACGGTATGATTCATCCATGGATCAAGTGGTGAAGTGTCTTTGCATGCTTGAGGATATTAACGAATGGGCAGAGATGAGTGCGGAATATGTAAAATTCTTTCCCAACCATAAACCGGCGCGATCTGCCTTTGCCGGCAGCGGATTAGCCATCGGTGCCAAGGTGGAAATTGAATGTTGGGCAACCATTAATTAGGAGAAAGTTATGAAAAAAGAAATGACCAGACGAGATTGGCTCAACAAAAGTGCCGCTGTTTTGGGTGGATCTATTTTAGGATCAGTAGGCGGATATAACCCCTTATTTGGAGCGGCCCCAAACCGTTCTGCCAATGAACCGGTGCGGATGATGTATAACGAAAATCCATACGGCCCATCCCAAGTGGCCAGACGGGCCATGCGAAAGGCATTTTCAGAAGCAAATCTTTATTCCATGCGCGGTGCTAAAGGAGAGTTTAAAGTCCTCATGGCGAAGCAAAACGGCGTAACGCCGGATCATATTGCGGTGGGGTTCGGCTCTGGAGAGATTCTGAAAAAAGGGGCCCTCATGAATGGGATAGACAAAGGTGAACTGGTTTCGCCATCCCTCACATTTGAAACCATCAACCGCTATGCCAAAACCATGAAATCAAATGTGAAACGCATCCCCATGGATGACAACATCGGCATAAACTTGGATAGGATGGCATCTGCTGTTAGCCAAAAAACGAAACTGGTATATCTCTGCAATCCCAATAATCCAACCGGACAGCTGATGGATTCAGATGACTTGGAATCATTTTGTAGTAAAATTTCAAAAAAAGCAACAGTTTTTGTGGATGAAGCATATCACGAATATGTGATGGATCCGAATTATCGTTCCATGATCGGACTGGTAAAAGAAGGGAAAAATATTATTGTGTCCAGAACAGCGTCTAAAGTACATGGTCTTGCGGGTTTGCGGGTTGGTTTTGCCATCACCACCCCAGAGATTGCCAAACGGATGGAATCTTACCTCACCGATTCACTGAATATTGTGGGCCTTCGTGCTGCCATTGCTTCTTATCAGGATGAAAGATTTCAGGCGTTCAGCATCGAACAAAATAATAGAGCGAGAAAAGTTGTTACAGATTTTCTCGATGAAAAAGGAATCCAGTATTTGGATTCCCAATCCAATTTTATTTTCATCAAAACGGGAATTCAAATTTCAGACTTTCAGCCCGCCATGGAAAAATACGGAGTCGTCGTGGGGCGGCCATTTCCTCCATATACAGATTGGTGCCGTCTAAGCATGGCCAAACCAGAAGAAATGGAACGGTTCAATCATGGATTCCATAAGGTGTTGGGTTAGTTAGATGAAAAAAATATTAATAACCATTTTCCTTTTATCCTTTTCCGTCCACGTATTTTCCCAGTCACCATCCAATGATCATGACCTTCAGAAACTTTATTCCCAGTGGCGATCATTTGAAATTCCGCCTTTAAAGAATGGGGCTCCGGATTACACGAAAACCCAATTCAAAAAAAGACACAAGCAGTTCACATTGCTTCAAAAACGACTTTCCCGAATCGATACCACCGGTTGGTCAATTTCAGCCCAAGTGGATTGGCAGATCGTGGCAGCAGAAATGAACGGATACGATTTTAATCTCCGTATTCTAAAACCGTGGGAAAGAGACCCTGCTTTTTATCAAACGATTTGGATGCATCAAAGTGACGTGCCTGCCCATGAAGGTCCGACAAACCATGGTACCTTAGAATATTGGACCTATAGGCTACCCTTATCGAGTGAAACAAAAAAGCAATTCATCCAAGAGGTTAAAAGCATTCCACCTTTTCTTAAACAGGCTCAAGAAAATCTCACCGGCAATGCCCGAGACCTATGGATTGCAGGCATTCGAAATTTTGTCCAGCAAGGAGAACACTTAGAAACCATTCAAAAAGAATTGAGTGAGCATCATAGCAGGAATAAGGATTTAGAATTATTCATGGTATTGGACAATGCAAAAAAAGCGAATGAAGGATTTATCCAATGGTTAGAAAAAGAATCATCAAAAAAGAATGGTCCTTCTGGGATTGGGAAAGATAATTACACATGGTATCAACAGAACGTCCACCGTGTTCCCATGACCTGGGATGAAGAAGTGCAATTGCTTCAACGAGAACTGGATCGGGCCTGGACCTCCCTTAAATTAGAGGAACAGCGAAATATGGACTTGCCACCCATGGTTTCAGCAGATACGCCAAAAGAATTTGCAGCGTTAACAGAAAAAGCTGTGAAAAAAATGATGGCGTTTTTAAAAGAAAAAGAGATTATGCCCATTAAGCCAAATATGGAACCAGCCCTACGGGAACATATGGGGGAATTTATTCCAGTTGAAAAACGCAATTTCTTTTCGATTGGGATGCACTTTGACCCACTGCCACTTTATTCCCACATGTACCACTGGTTCGACTTGGCGGAAGTTCGAGATAATCCACATGAAAATCCCATCCGACGGGGGCCACCCTTGTACAATATGTACGATTCCAAAAATGAAGGAATCGCCACATCAGTGGAAGAAATGTTTATGCACACGGGGCTCTATGAAGACAGCCCGAGATCAAGAGAAATTGTCTGGATCATGCTGGCCCAGCGGGCCGCCCGGGGATTGGGTTCCCTATATGCCCATGCCAATATGATGACCATGGCTGAAGCAGGACAGGTTCATGTGAAATGGACTCCCCGAGGGTGGATGAAGCGGGAGCCCCACCTTCTTCAATTTGAGCAGCACCTTTACCTCCGCCAGCCGGGGTACGGCACCTGTTATGTAACGGGAAAATACCTCATTGAAAACCTCCTGGCCGAATATGCGAAAAAGCTTGAAACAGAAGGGAAACCATTCGTACTTAGGAAATTTTTAGATACATTTAACAAGGCGGGGAATATTCCTGTAGAACTTATCCGCCAGGAAATGATTGAGAATTAATATAAAAAACATTTTAACAAAGATTAAGATGTAAGAAAACTAACATGAAAAAAATATTTATAATCATTTCCCTAATATCATTTGCAATACCTCTATTATCTCAGGGGAAATATGCTGTTGACCATGAAATGGTAGCCAAAATTCGGGAAGAAGGATTTGAACGGTCTCAGATTGCCAATACCTTATCTTACATGACCGATGTTTTGGGTGCCCGCCTTACCAATTCAAAAGATATGCGCCGTGCCCAGAAGTGGGTGACGGGAGAAATGAAACGGATTGGACTCACTAATATCGAAATTGAACCATTTATGGATTATGGTGTCAGTTGGGATAACAAACTATTCTCCATCCATATGCTGGAGCCGGATTACCAAACAATGGTCGGATACCCCATCGCCCATACACCGGGGATCAATGGCCGGCAGAAAATGAACGTGAGGATTGCGGACATTAAGACCAAAAGTGATTTGGAAAAGTATAGGGGTAAGTTAAGAGGGAAAGCGGTATTATCTGTAACCATGCCGGTAATTGATCAAGAACGAATCCGAAATGGCACCCCCCGATTTACTGATGAAGAATTAACTGTATTAGCCAACGATCCGCCCAAAAGAAAAAGACGCAAACGGCCACCACTCGATCCGGAACGGGTCAGTACGGATGAACGAAATGCATTTTATAAAAAAGAAGGTGTTTCGGTCATCTTAGAAACAAGGGGGAACCGTGTGGCCATGGTTCCGGGATATGCGCGCCCCGGTGCTAAAAAAGATAAATGGGATCGGCAGGGAACCATAAACCATTTACCCATCGTAACCGTAACACCGGAGCATTACAACCGCATGTACCGCATTCTTGAACGGGATATTCCTGTGCGTATTGCGGTGGAAATCAAAACCAAGATTGGAAGAGAAAGGCAGTGGGCTCGGAATGTGATTGGTGAAATCCCCGGTGCTGATTTAAAAGATGAAGTGGTCATGCTGGGTGCCCATTTTGATACTTGGCACGCCAGTCCAAACGCATCGGATAATACATCTGGTACAGCGGTAATGCTGGAGGCCATGCGAATCCTGAAAGCGGTGGGTGTGACGCCCAGGCGCACCATCCGGATTGCCTTGTGGTCTGGAGAAGAACAGGGGATTCATGGTTCTCGGGAATATGTACATAAGCATTTTGGAAATCCCAATGACCCGGAGACTGGGGTAAAACCGGATTACGAAAAATTCTCGGCGTACTATAACCAGGATTATGGTCCGGGCCAGTTTCGAGGCATGAATTTGCAGGGGAATGAAAATGTGCGGGACGCATTCACGTCTTGGATCAAACCATTCCATGATTTGGGCATGACCACCATTTCACCCCAAAGTTTGGGTAGCACAGACCATGTTGCTTTCGATCGAGTGGGCCTCCCCGCCTTTCAATTTTTACAGGATAAAATTGGTGGCACTGGCGGTCACACGAATCTCGATTATTATGATACAATCCCCATTGAGGATATACAAAAGAATGCGGTGATCGTGGCTGCCTTTGTCTATCACACCGCCATGCTGGATGAACGTCTACCTCGAAAGGGAGAGTAAATGAAAAACATTTTGGCTCGTCTAAAAGGATTTAAATAATCATTAACCCATTAATTGAAAGAAGGAAAAGAACAATGTTAACAAAAATGAAATTAGTTTTTATTGGTCTATTGAGTGTTGTGCTACTTACGGCCGGTGATGATTGGTCCAAAAATAAAAAAGCCATCGACAAGTCAGTAGAGAAGCACCGGAAGGCGCTCATCAAGATTAGTGATGCCATTTGGTCCAACGCAGAACTGGCATTGGAAGAACATAAGTCATCTAAAATCCTGGCAGACTATGCGGAAAAGAATGGTTTTAACGTAGAGCGTGGTGTGGCAGGGATGCCTACAGCCTTTATTGCTACATATGGTTCCGGCCGTCCGCGGATCGGCATCCTTGGGGAATTTGACGCAAACGCAGGCATTTCCCAGAAAGCACAATCAGAAAAAGAAGCTTTAATTGAAGGTGCTCCGGGCCATGGCTGTGGACATAATTTATTTGGTACGGGCAGTCTTGGCGCCGCCGTCGCCATTAAAGAATTGATGGCCAAGGGCAAAATAAAAGGGACGGTGGTTTTTTACGGCACCCCTGCAGAAGAAACTATTTTTGGCAAGGTATGGTTCGCCCGAGCCGGTCTTTTCAATGATCTTGATGTGTGTGTGGATTGGCATCCCGGGGATGATATGGAAGCCGCCACACAAAGCAGCAAAGCGCTCATCGATTTTCGCGTTAATTTTTATGGAAAGAGCGCCCACGCATCTGCGGACCCTTATAATGGGTTTAGCGCTGTGGATGGAATGGAACTCTTTACGACCGGCATTAACTATTATCGGGAGCATATTAAACCCACGGCCCGGATTCATTACCAAATTGAAAAGGCCGGGGATGTGGTGAATGTGGTTCCAGACAAAGCCCAGATCTGGGTCCGGGTGCGGGAGAACGATCGGGAAAGCTTGAGCGTGGTTTATGAGCGGGTAAAGAAAATGGCCGCTGCCGGCGCCCTCATGGCAGAAGTGGAGCACGAGATTAATCTCATTTCCGGTATTTATGAAATTTTACCAAACCGTCGTGGCGCTGGTGCGATTCAGGCCAATTTTGAAATGTTGGGTCCTATCAAATACACCAATAAAGAAATGGAATATGCGAAAGAGATTCAACGGGCCACAGGCAAACCGGAGGTGGGTATGGATGGGGCTATTTATCCATTGAAAGAAACCAAGCCGGCACAAGGCGGCTCCACGGATGTGGGGGATGTGAGTCAAATTGTACCTGTGGTACGGTTATCAACACCGGCAGCCCCTAAAGATGCGCCTTGGCACTCTTGGGCTGTGGTGGCCTGTACAGGTATGTCTATTGGACATAAGGGAATGATTCAAGCTTCAAAGGCATTGGGTATGACCATGGTAGATTTGTTTGAAGATCCCCAATTGGTAAAAGAAGTAACAGCGGAATTCAATGAGCGGAAGGGTTCCGGTAAATATGAACCAATGATTCCCCCAGGCCCGCCGCCAGTGCCCCTGAAGTAAATTTTTCAACTAATCCTCACCCGCTGTTTGGGGAGGATTATGGTGGGGTTTATAAATAATGGAAACTTTAGAATTACTACGAATTCATTCCATGTCGTATTTTCCGCTATGAATTTCACATTTGTACAAATATTTTGGATCGTCCTTATTATTATTGCCATAGCCAGCATTAGGCGAATTGCTACCCAAAAAGGGTGGACAATCAAAAACTTTATTCGTGTTGAAGATGTGGATGATGATAAGAATGAATCATAAGTTCCTCCTCAATAATTAAATTCACAAAATATTCCCATTATATAAATACAATTAAATTAGGATTTAGAGACAATGGACTTTTGACTGATGTGTATTATCTTCTTGACTTATTTATAATTTAAAATCTACTTTTGCCTATCCACACTATATTCTTAATTCCATTAAGCATAAGGTAATTTGAGGTAATTTGATAATAGAACAGACAAATCGGGGGATTTGCCAACGGGAAAATCTCCCCAACAATAGAGATCTGTTCATTCTTTTTAGCATACCTCTTCCCCCAATATCCAGGTCAGACTTTTGACCATATATAATATATTTTATCCTGCATTTTATTGAATTCAATAGTTGTAAAAACAAGTAAACAAACCAAAGGAAGAATAAAATGAAAACAAAGATCCTATTTACCTTGGCTATAATGACAGGTGTCATATTTGGCCAATATAATCCTGATAATCACGTGGTAACAACATCGATGTACTATATGAATTATGTTGAAGACGGATCCTGGGATGAGTTTTTTGAACTCGCGGAAGAAGAATTTACCAAGATGAATCGTGCCGATAAATACTTGGTTAGCTTGTTAGTATTAGGTCACCGTCATTCCGGATCATTGAACGAAGTGGTTCAAATTGCAGAATGGAAATCTATCGCCGATGCAGATAAAAGTACGGTCGGACTAGCCGATATGCGGAAAAAGGCATGGCCCAATGAAGAAAAGCGAAAAGCATTTAATGAGAAGTACGGAAGATACTGGGAATCCAAACATACGGATCTAGCCGTGCGAGAATTGGTGACCAGCAGGGTCAAGCGCAATAATAAAAGTACAACAGAAAATAACGTTGTTACAGTTGTGGAATGGTACCTGAAACCGATGAGCAAAGTGGAAGGTGGTACAGTGGAAGAGCGAGAAGCTCTTTTTGATGAATACCACAAAAAGGTGATCATGAGAAACAATAAAATATTAAGTCGCAGAGAAATGAGACATTATTGGACAGGTAGCTTGGGTGGCGGTACGACTCCATATGTAATTGTTACGGAATTCGCCAATATCGTCGATGCCGATGCTGTAGGTATAAATAATGAAACAATACAAAAATCCTGGCCAGATGAAGAAAAACGTAAGGCATTCTTTGAAAAACGAAATAAATATATTGACCGGGAGCACAATTTGGGGCACAGAGATATTGCCCTCCACACTAATTGGGTTAAACTCGCAAAAAGATAGGAACGAATCAGTTGGGGCTACCTATCCAAAGCTCAATTTCTCTCACAATTATTGTGGTAGCAGCCCTAACCTTCCTATTAATCCAAGTGAGTGGAAAACTCAGTAAGAAGAAATAATAAAAAGGAAAAGAAAATGATAAAACGAATCGTGGGGATTATTGCCCCCTTACTTACATGTGCTATCTTGGTTGGTCAGGATAAGCCAATCATTCTCAGGCAAGTAGATATTACCCCAAAAGTGGGTATGGCGAATAAACTGGAAAAAGGACTATTAGACCACAATAAAAAATTCCATATGGGTACTGGACACCCGGTTATAACCTGGCAGGTTCTTTCTGGGCCCAATACCGGAACTCTGATACGATCCACGCCATTGGTAAATTGGGAATATTTTGATGAAAGCAGCGATCCTCCCGAGGATCAAGTTCATTGGGATAGATACGTTTCACCCCATGTTGAATCTACATCGGGTCAATATTATAATCGGTTTTTTCCCAACCTGAGTTCTAAACCCGTTTCATCAGACGGAATTCCTAAAATGCTCCGAGTAATGTCAGTAGATGTGGAAAAAGGTGCCTGGTCAAATATTTTTGATTTATATGAAAGAGCACAACAAGCCAGAGATAAAACTGGTTCTAAACAAAATATTTGGGTAATTAGGACAATTGATGGTGGTGATAGAAAATATTTAACTACTTTGATTGGCCTAAACAAATGGGCCGATAGGAATCCGCAGGAAAAAGGACTTTCCGATAGAATAGATGAAGCCTTTGGAAAAGGCTCATGGGAAAAGTGGCTTGAAGAATGGCGAGAAATTGTGATTGAACGTAAAGAAGAAACTTGGCTATATCGCCCTGATTTAAGTACGATGAAATAATTTCATTCAAAAGGAGTAAATGATGAAAAAGATTATAATGACATTAATTGTTTTGAGTATCGCTATTCCAGTGACATTGATGGCTGGTGATAAAGAGGAAATCATAGAGCAAATAATGAAGGGTAACGCATATCTGAATAAAAATAAAAAAGCAATGCAAGAATACTCTACAAAAGGTGCTCTAGAGTTTTGGTCCAGTGGTGGTCTAATACATGAAATTAGTCCATCAGGAAGACCAGATTATTACGAAAAAGTCAATATGTCCATAAAACATATTGAAGTTATTGTTTTGGTACCGGGAAAAGCGGCTGTTGCCATGTATTATTCAGAAGGATCCATGAAACCGAAGGGATCACCAGCAGTCAGTCATTATATGACACGCGTTACACAAGCGTACGTCAAAGAGGGCGATGAATGGAAAATTCGCGCATCCCACTGGTCACCGATTACAGGCGGTTCAGGTACGAGCCAAGCCAGTACAAATTAGAATAAATTAATTAAACCAGAAGGAGAATACGATGAAGAAACGAATTATAGGAATTATTATTCCATTACTCACTTGTGTAACATTGGTTGCTCAAGATTATATTATGTTTGAAGGAATATATCTTGAGTTAAAAGAAAGTGGTGAGATAACCAAGTTAGAAGCTGGAGTCAAAAAGCATAATGCAAAGTATCATGATGGTAAAAACGGTCCTAAGGCATATTTATTTAATGTGTTAACTGGACCTTATTCAGGTCAATATGCTTGGATAATGGGACCAATAACATTATCACATATGGATGCATCTCTTTCTTCTGATCATACAAAAGATTGGGAAGTAAATGTAGAAAAGTATGCGCGTTCACATAACTATCAATACTCAACTAGAGATGAAGAGTTAACTTATAATCCAGATAATGAAGTTGTTGGCACCAGTATCCTACAAAGAGTATTTGATGTAAAAAATAAATCAAAAGATATGGAGGCTGTGGTAGGTGCAATAAAATCTATCAAGGAAACACTTGTAAAGATGGATGCCGATATAGCTAGAAGAGTATATAGAAACCAGTTTAGATCTGCTGAAAGAAAAGATATTTCTTTGGTATATCCTTTCAAAAGTTGGACTCGATTCGAAGATAGTAACGGTTTGCCACCAAATTTCTCTGCTTCTTATGATAAGATAAACGGCAAAGGTAGTTGGCAGAAGAATGTAATAAATGTTCTAGATAATCATACTGATGGTTGGTATGATGAAATTAGAGTAATGATTAAATAAGGAGAGAAAAATGATAAAACGAATTCTGGGGATTATTATCCCAATAATTGCATGTGCCGTCTTATTTGCTCAAGCAGAACCAGAACGTATCCACAGCATTTTCTATATGAAAGCCAAAAACGGAAAGGAAGATCAGCTTGAAAAAGGGATGGCCAATCATATCCAGAAATTCCACAGCGATGGGAAATGGCCTGAATATGTTCACGAAGTGATTGCGGGGGAGAAGACAGGTCAATACTTTCATTTCACTTCTCCTCACCGCTGGGTTGATTTTGACAATCGGGTGAGATCTGCAAAAGATGTTAAAGACTGGCAGATGAATATTTTGCCTTACGCTGATGAGAACTCCTCTTCCTTTCAGACAAGTTATGTAGCTTATATGCCTGAGTTGAGCCTTCCTTATGAAACAAACTTCAATATGTACAGGGTCACCTACTTTTACGTTAGGCCAGGCAAGGACGCTGACTTTACTTATTTCATAGGGAAAGCGAATGAATCACATATAAAGTTGAAAGATGGTCATAAGCACCACTTCTACAGAACAGTAATGGGCGGTGAAGGGGGTGTTTACGCTTCAGTTCACCCTTTGGATAAATTTGAAGGAATGTATGAGATGGGTTCATCCATGAGAAAGGCGTTTGGCGAAAAAGAGGTAAAAAGGCTGCAAAATATTTTCAGCGGTGCAGTTAAAAAAACAACCAGTGAATTGAGGAAAGTCAGGCCTGATCTGAGTTCCAAGAATTAATTATCGGAACCACCGGTCATTATTTTAAGGACTATGCGGAGCGAAAGAGAACTAAGGCTCATAATGATGAATGGCAAAATATTATTCAAAAATATGTGGAAGAACAGAGTGGTATGAAAGTTTTACCAAATAACGCTCAGAAAGCCTTCAATTCATCCCCGAAATGTCTACACCACAAAACCAATAAATAAATAGAACAAAAAAAGGAGTAAACAATGATAAAACGAATTCCGGGGATTTTAATCCCTTTACTCACATGTGCAACTTTGATTGCTCAAGATTATGTGATGTTTGAAACACAGTATCTTAAGCTTACAAATGGTGGACATACTCAATTGCATGCTGGTGTCAAAAAACATAATGATAAGTATCATAATGGTGAAAATGGCACAACTAAAGCATATCTATGGTATGTTAATACAGGTCCTTATTCTGGCCAGTATGCATGGGCAGAAGGTCCTGTAAAATTCTCAGATAAGGATAAACAACTTTCAGATGGTCATATTAAAGATTGGGATAATAATGTAGGAAAATATGCTCGCTCTCATGGCCACATATTTATGATGCGTGATGAAGAAATGACCTATAATCCGGAAAATGAGACTGTTGGTGAGAATATTTTGATGAAGAGGATTCCAATAAAAAATGGACAGGAACATATAGAAGCAGTTGAAGAGGCAGTTCAAAAAATTGCTAGAGCACTTAGAAGAACTAGATCAAATATTGCACGACGAGTCTATCGAGATGCCTTTCCTGATGGTCATCAGGTAATCACGTTGGTATATCCTTTTTCAAGCTGGTCAGAGTTTGAAGGAAACGTAAGAGGATTACCAGAAGGTTTCCAAGACAGTTATGAAAAAATTTATGGAAAGGGAAGCTTTAGAAAAGAAGTGATGGATGTGCTTTCAACTCATTCAGATGGAGTAACCCATGAAATAATGACAATGGTGAAATAACCAGATCTAAATATCTCTATTTGCGGGCTGTCAAAAGATAGACCATTTGGCAGTCCTCAAAAAATTAAGTTTTTTACAAAAAGGAAAAAAATGAAGAAAAAAATCAATAAAAAATGTTTCGTCGTATTTATGCTCAGTGGATTATTGTTTTCACAAAGCGAGGCCTATGATGCATTAAGAGACCTAAGCCCATATATTGGAAAATGGGAATCGAAGCAATCCAGTTATGGGTTGTTTGAAGGTTTACCTGATAATACTGATATTATTTTAAATATAGAATACGAATGGATTACAGATGAGTCCGCAATTCTTGAAACATGGGAATCCACTTCTTTGGATGGAAAAGAAAGAATTAATGTGGGAAGTATTCTATACACTCTTGACCCGGCGACCAATTCAATCAAAACAAAGCATTTTGGTTATGATGGCAAGGTATATTGGTCAGGAAATGGCTGGCTTGAAAAAGAAACCTGGATTCATATGACGCCAGGTGGGCCTACCCCTTGGCAAACCTTCCGTCATCACATTGAAGAATTAACTATTAACGGTACGCATACACGCTATACTAATGAATTTCAGTGGTCGACTGATGTTGATGATCAATTTGAAAGCCAATTTGTAAATATTGTTCAAAACGGGAAAGTTATCACTGATCAAACAAAACGTACGATGAAAAGAGTAGACTAGTTAACAGAATTGTAAGTCATAAATTAGCCTCCATTTGGGGGCTTTTTTGTTTAGACTAACTGCCCTATTTTAAATGACATGAAAAATGATTCCCAAAGCCTTAGACTGTTATTTAATCTTGATCCTGATATCGTTTTCTTGAATCATGGTTCCTATGGTGCCTGTCCAAAACCCGTATTTAAGGCCTATCAGCAATACCAGAAAGACCTTGAACGTCACCCTGTCCAATTCATGCAGGAGACGGTCTATGAACTCTTGGAACGGTCTCGAGCAGCCCTTGGGGCCTATATTAATTGTGATAAGGAAGATATAATCTATGTACCAAACCCCACCCATGCGGTGGCCAATGTTATTCATAATACAAATCTTCAATCAGGTGATGAGGTTCTCACCACCAATTTAGAATATGGCTCCTGCGACCGTATGTGGACATATGATGCGAATCAAAAAGGGTATCAATATATTCACGCACAACTCACCTTGCCTGTGATAAATAAAGAAATGTTTCTCAATGAATTTTGGTCTTATGCCACAGAGCGAACTCGGTATATCTTCATCAGTCAAATCACCAGTGCCACTGGGATGATACTCCCCATTCCAGAAATTGTGGCAGAGGCCAAAAAAAGAGGCATTCAAACCATTATTGATGGAGCCCATGTGCCTGGCCATATTTCATTAGATATTAAAGAATTAGACCCGGACTATTATACAGGTGCGCTCCATAAATGGCTCTGTTGCCCAAAGGGAGTTTCATTCCTTTATGTAAAACAAGACCATCAGGATGGCATCGAACCATTGGTTAAGAGTTGGGGGTGGGGAGAAGAAATACCCGAATTTAAATTATCTACTCAGTTGCATAGCCCCAGCCGATTTATTAATATATTTCAATGGCAGGGGACAAGGGATATGAGTGCCTTTTTTACCATACCAGAAGCTATTCAATTTCAGAAAGACTATGATTGGAATACGGTACGACAATCCTGCAAAAAAAGGATAAAAGATTTTCGGGATACCATTACGAATTTGACCGGATTACCTAAACTTTGCCCCGACGATTGGCTGGGACAAATGGCCACCATCTTATTTCCTATGGCGGATGTAGAAGCATTTAAAAATACCCTATATGATGATTATAAAATTGAAATTCCTACCATGGCGGCCAATGGACAATCCGCATTTAGGATTTCAATCCAGGGGTATAATTCAGAAGCGGACGTAGATCGATTGATTGATGTATTGAAGAATTTGATTTAGATTATATTATAATTTTTTTGCAATGGGGTGAGTTAATTAACCCAAATCAATCCTCCTCATAAAAACACCCTTTCCCCAGTATCGCCAGTGTCGGTGCCACAATTAAATTAACCAGAGATAATATCTGCCAATACCAGTATTCACCATAGGACACACCCAGAGTTGTGGTAAGGAAAATAACCGTGGCATGCCAGGGCACTAGACTCTCAAGCATGGTGCCATAATCCTCAATGGATCTGGAAAGCACTTTCCGTGAAATTCCGGCCTTATCGTATCGTTTAACAAATGCATCCCCCACAATAAAACTGGCTGCAGATTGATTGGACGTAATCCCATTGGCAAAAGCAGTGGCAAAAAGAGAAGAAATAATGGTGGATGCCTTTGATTTAATTTCCCCGAAGACACGATTCACAATAGTGGGCATGGCATCAATGAGATCAATAGTGCCGATAAAAATAAATACCATAAAAGTAAAAATAATGGCTTCAATCAATTCATACAGTCCACCCCTTGTGAATAAAGTGTCAATACTTTCAGGCATTCCTGTAACCCAATAAGCCATATCAACATTAAAACCCGTATGGAGAGCTGTCATAATATCTCCCATGGAGTAGGGTTGAAATATCAGAGCAAGCCCTGCAGCGGATAAAGAGGATGTAAGCAATGTGGGTAAGGGGGCCATTTTCCGGATGGAACCATATAAAACAATGATGGGCGGTATGAGTAGAAATCCATTAAAATTAAACATGGATGCCACTGCATTTAAAGTAGGTTCAATTTGTCTTGGATCAATTTCAGATCCTGTCGGTGGGTGGGTGAATCCCAGGATAAAATAAATAACCAAGGCAATGAGTGCGGAGGGGAAAGTCGTAAACATCATAGATCTAATATGGTCATAAAGATCTACTTCCGTTGCCATGGCTGCAATATTGGTTGTATCAGATAAGGGAGATAGTTTATCCCCGAAGAAGGCGCCGCCCACAATGGCTCCTGCGGTGATGCCTAAGTTGGCACCAATAACAGATGCAATACCGATTATAACTACACCGATGGTGCCAATGGATCCCCAGGATGTGCCGGTCAAAGTGGAAAAAATAATGGGAATTAGAAATGCCAATACATAGATATAGGTTGGGTTGATGGATTGAACCCCAAAATAAATGAGCATGGGAATCGTGCCGCTGATTATCCATGTGCCGATAATGAGACCAATGGCAAATAGGATAAGGAGGGCGGGAAACCCCCGGGTGAGCTTTTGAATAAAAGCGTGTTGTATATCATTCCATTTAAAGCCGATGATCATTAATTCGCCAATGGCGAAGACTGCAGCCAGCAAAAAAACAATTTCCAATGGAAATCCCGGTTGACCCAAAAACTTAGGACGGATCACCATACCGTAAATGATCAACACTCCCAGGAAGAGGACGGGGAGGATGATCTGGAAAAAGGGAAGGGTTTGCTTTCGGTTCATTGATTTAAGTATTTGTTATAATCTTTATCAGTGAGTGGTTTGAATCGATCCAGCATGCCTCTTTCACGCATGAGTTTTTCAATACCTTTTATATCCATAGGGACAAAGTCAGATACGATTTCTGCGCCTGTTTCGGTGATAACAATAAGGTCTTCAAGCCGAATATAGATATTATCTTCCGGTACGCGTAGTGCAGGCTCGATGGTAAATACCATTCCGGGCAGGAGCATTTTAGAATGGTCGCCTACATCATGGGTGGCCATGCCAACGCCGTGGCCTAAACTGGCATATTGCCGCTTGGATGAACGGGCATAACTTTTTACAAAATTCTCAGCCGCTTTTCGATGGTGGGCCTGATTGAATTTGGCCTTGGTCAGGATGCGCGCCATTTCCTCAGCCGCCTCTTTTCGCACTTGTACCGGGGCCACGTAAGGGCGGATATTATCTAGGATAGCCCGATAGCATTTCACATAAAAATTATAAAGCTGGGCCTGTTCTTCCGAGAATTTACCATTCACAGGAATCATCCGGGTGATGTCACTCATGTAATATTGAAAGTCCGGCGAATAGTCCATGAGCATGAGGTCCCCATCTTTCAACTTGTCCATTTTTTCATGGTAGTGGGGCATATAGGCATTGGGCCCGTTTGCGATGAGGGAATAATAGGCGTCACCTTGGGCACCATTGATGTGATAAATGTATTTGGCCATGCCGTCCAGTTCGTATTCAACCATCCCCGGCTTGGCGGATCGCATGGCTTCTATGAGCGCAAGACAGGATAGCACAGTAGATTTTTTAATTACTTCAATTTCGGCTTCACTTTTTATTAAGCGGAGTTTATCCAGGATTGGGGTGAGATCTTTAATCGGCGATCCGGTCATTTGTTTAGATATGTTGTGAATGAAATCCTTATACCGGGGCTGGGTGGAGTCCCAGGGATCATTCTGGACATCTCCTTCATATCGAAGCAAAAGATCCCTACTTTCGGCGTGGCGTTCCGGTGGGGAATGGTATAAATAGACTGTAGGTTTGGAACGCATGCGCATCCGCCAGAGGTGCTCTCCCATCATTTCTGTAGGGTAAACATTGTCAACTCCATTCATTTCTTTTACCGCATCAATATCTTCACTTGACATCAGTGGTCCTTCGCTTCTTTCACGTCTAGGGTTTTTATGAGGAAGATATAATAAAGTTTCACCTGTACCCCCTTTGATTAATACATAAGCATGGGCGGTCTCTATGCCAGTAAGGTAGTAAAATTCATTGTATTGCCGAAACTTTACATAACCTGTTTCTGAAGGGGCTCCTTGAAAGATTGCAATTGCATTGGTTTCAAGCTCCTTTGCTAGTTTCATACGTCTCGATTTGAATTCATCAGCCGTAAAAGTAACTTCTGCATTAATTGTATTAATGATGAACATTGCTAATAAAAATATTTTATGTTTCATTTATCCCTCAAAAAAAAACTGCCTCAATATTTTACTTGAGACAGCTTTTAGGTTATGGCTTATTAATTAAACCAATTATTTAAATGGCTCAGTTACAATGTCTGGGCCAGCATCTTTTTTAGATTCTTTCACAATACGTTCAACTTCTCGCATCAGATTTTTATTTTCAAAGACTACACCATCTTTGATTGTATGGATAATTCCTTGTGTACGATACATCTCTTCTGTTTCTTTATCCATATTGATTGCACCAAAAGGATAGAGGTAGCGGAAATTTTCTGCGGGACTTCCATCAACCACTAGAATATCTGCTATATATCCTTTTTGAATCATACCAAGCTTTGGCTCTAAGATAGTTTGGGCGCTATTATGAGTTGCACTTTGCAGGACTTCTAATGGATGCATTCCCGATTCCAAAACGAGCTGGAGTTCACGAATATTTCCAAAACCTCCTGTTGACCATTGATAATTATCATCAGTACCGTAAGCAACACGACCACCACGTTTATTGAACTCAAAGATTAAATCACCCCATAGATCATACATGTAATGCCAGCGATATTCATCAAGGGATGACCAATTATACTGGAAAGATGCATGGGCATGGGGGCTGGGCAGGTGCATTTCCCAAAGTGCTTGGTGTGTATATTTCTCATGCCAAGGTAGACCATGTGCACGAACAATATCTCTATTTGCTTCATAAGTTGCTCTATTTGGTTGCATTGTTACACCATAGTAAACCAATGAATCGGCTATATTATTTAATAATCTGTGGCGAGTTTCAGGATTATCCCCAGCTTCTATCCAAACCTGAGCTGCTTCTCTAAATCGAATATTTTCATCAGACATGTTATAATCTACTGGATAATTCATTACTCCTCGATTTAAAGCTGACTCTGCATATCCATAATGGTGAACAATCATGCTCACACCTAATCGGGCTGCATCTAAAGCATTTACTTGCGATGTAGATGATGGTTGAATATGAACAGCAGTAAGACCACCAGCTTTTTCAATGGCTTTTGCGGCTGCTCCAAAGATTGTTGGGTTCCAACAAAGGTTATTTATATAAACCTGTCTAACACCATTCTTGATCATTTTTTTTGCTACTTTATCAGCATTAGCAGGATCCATTATAAACTCTTCATCAAAATCAGTTTTACTCCCCCATCCATAGAGGGGAAAGAGCCGCGGTGAAATGACCTCATTGTTTCGTTCCGCTTCCAGGATTTTCTGAACCCTTTTTTCTTCGGCCGGTCCGATAGAAGTAACGCCTGTAGCTAACTGAAGATAAAAAATATAATCTAAAGGTAGTGATTCATTTCTTAAATGCAAATGCAGATTTAACATCCCAGGCATTACAAATAAATTGTCACCTTCAATTATACGATCACCTTTCATTCTATCAGGCTTTTTTGGGTCATGCCGTTGAATTTTAGCGATGACGTTTCCTGTTACTAGTATATCAAATGGACCATTTGCTGGACCACCATGCCCTGGAATGACCATTACATTTCGGATAACTAGCTTTTGATATGGTCCTTCTGCAAGATCACCAAAATCAACCATTTTAGTTGGATTTGGTTTATGTTCAACTTTTTCAAGCTGAGCAGGTAAAAACGAGATTATGACCATTAAAAAAGTGGCCAATTTGCCTAACTTCATGAATTCCTCCTTCAAATTACAATTAGACGATATGCATTCAAGTGTGGTTTAAGCAAGACATATTGGTTTGATTGAATTAAAAGTAATCTATAATCGTAAAAATCAATGCAATAATCCATGCGCCTGTCGCCACCAATGCAAAAATGCTCCTGCCAATTTTCGTTTTAGGCATCGTTTTGGGATATTGATTGGTCTTGAAAGAAATGAGTATATCCACCATGGGGATGGTGGTAATTAAAAAGAATAACAAGCTTGGTTTCATGGTAGAATATATTCCAAATTTTGAATGTAACGAGACCCATTATCTTAATACTTTGGGTCAACATTCACGGAATAGGAAAATGGTGAAACGCTGATGAATATATTCAATCCCACAATAAAAGCAATACTTCCCCTGGTTCCAAAACCCTTGGTGAGGCAAATTGCCAAACCTTATATCGCCGGGGAAACTTTGGAAGAATTGGTGGGTGTTGTGGAGGATTTAAATTTTAATGGGTTCAGTGTGGCCACCAGTATTTTGGGTGAATTTGTAAATGAACAAAATCAGGCGATAGAAGCAGGGGTGGACTATATAGAAGTGTTAAGCGAAATTCAATCCCGAAATTTGGATAGTAACATTCACGTTAAACTGACACATTTGGGATTGACAATTGATAAAGAATTATGTTATTCAAATTTAAAGTCCATTCTAAAAAAGGCTGAAGAGACCCATAATTTTGTCCGCATTGATATGGAAGATTCATCGTGTACGGATGATACATTATCTATTTTTGAAAAAGCACAGCGTGAATTTGAGAATGTAGGTATCGTTATTCAAGCCTGCATGAGGCGAAGCATGACCGATATTCAAAAACTTAATGTATTGAAGGCGAATGTGAGATTGTGCAAGGGTATTTATATTGAATCGCGGAATATCGCTTACAAAGATTACCAGAATGTTCGGGAGAACTATAGTACCTTACTGAAGGAGTTACTGACCGCCGGCTGTTATGTGGGAATAGCCACTCATGATGAATGGCTTGTTCAGAATGCATTCCAAACCATCGATGATTTAGGATTGACTCCAACCCAGTATGAATTTCAAATGCTTTATGGTGTAACGCCATCGCTTCGGCAATCTATTCGTGAGGAAGGGCACCGCTTACGTGTGGCTGTTCCATTTGGGCCGGCTTGGTATCCTTACTCCATTCGAAGGCTCCGGAAAAATCCAGCCATCGCAGGGTATGTACTCAAAGCACTATTTAAGTCGGATTAGTAAATACAAGCTTAGTAAAATTTGCATGAATTATAAAATTGATAAATAAAAAAGTAAATAAGATATTTGGATTCATTAGTTAACAAATTTTTTTATCCCACATTGGGAGTTAGCAATTTTATTGCCATGTTTTTCGAATATAATTTCTAATAATGTATTAAAAAGGAATCCATATGAATTACACAAAAAAATCATACGATTTTAAAAACCTTAATCCATGGTTAAATCTCTTGAGAGATGACCTTGATTTGAAAGGTGTCGCCATGGGATTCGCCCGGATCCCTGTAGGAAGAGGCTATACATTCATGCACCAGCATGAAACACAGGAAGAGGTGTATGTTGTGCTTTCAGGAAAGGGACTTTTATACATTGACGGTGAGCATATTGATTTGTCACCAGGCGATATTGTGAAGGTGGATCCCATCGCCAAACGGGCCGTTAAGGCTCATGACGATTCTGAATTGGTTTGTCTCATTTTGGGTGCATTACCGGCAAAAGGTTTTCCACGAAAAGCAAACAGCAAAACGTTGATTGATGATGGTATCCCCGATTGGGAAAACCTGCCACCCTGGTGCGAGGGTAATGAAAAAGTGATTGAATTAAATAAAAGAATAAGAGCAAAAAGAGAGGCCGACTAATAATGGCTTTAACATGGTCTGAACGATTAAAGTACAACCTTTACTTATGGTATTTTTCATGGACAAAAGTCCGGCTGATCCATTATTGCCGTCCCAAAATATATGATATAACTGAAGAAGGCGTGGATTTATTTATACCTTTGGATCGGCGGACCCGTAACCATGTGAATTCCATGTATATCGGCGCCATGATTGTGGGGGTTGATATGGTCACTGGGTTTACAGCCATGATTAGAATCCGTGAATCGAAGCGGAATGTGATTCTGATTTTTAAGGATTTAAAAAGTGACTTTTATAAGCGTGCAGAAGGGAATGTTCATTTTATATGCAAAGAGGGAAAAGCAATTACCCAGGCAGTGAATGAAACAATATCAACGGGTGAAAGGGTGAACCTTCCTGTGAAAGTGATTGCTACCGTTCCGGATAAATTTGGTGATGAACCAGTGGCTGAATTCACCATTACTCTTTCGCTAAAAGAAAAATAATAATCAAAATTATTAACAGATGAAATCGTCTACGGCCCACCTACTTTTAGTGATAGCTGCAATCTTGTGGAGTCTTGGCGGTGTTTTTATAAAAGTGGTGGATCTACATCCCATCGCCCTGAGCGGTGCCAGAAGCTTTGTAGCTGCCATCGTTTTATTCATTTATATCCGACGGCCAAAATTCATCTGGAATAAATATATGATTATGGGGGTGATTGCCTATAGTGGAACCGTATTCTTATTTGTAGCCTCCACCAAATTAACCACAGCTGCCAATGCAATATTCCTTCAGTTTACGGCACCAATCCATGTAGTGATTTTCGGCTATTATATTCTAAAGGAAAGGGTGACAAAATTGGATTGGTTCGCCATGATAATCATTTTTATCGGTTTAGGTCTATTCTTTGTGGATAAGTTAACGCTTCAGGGTTTTTGGGGAAATATCATGGCATTGATCTCGGGGTTATGCATGGCATTGGTGATTGTCATCGTGCGGAAGGAAAAGGGGGCCTCCTCATTCGAAATTGTATTGTTGGGGAATGTATTGACAACTGTAATTGCACTCCCCTATTTAATTCCATCTATACCCTTAATCACACTGACGGATGGATGGATCATCCTGATATTGGGGGTGGTGCAACTGGGCATCCCCTATATTTTATTCACCAAAGCGTTAAAATATGTCCCCGCTATTGATGCCATTCTATTGGGTGCGATTGAACCCATTCTAAATCCAATGTGGGTATTTCTATTTGTGGGAGAAGCTGTAGGGAAATGGGCATTCATTGGGAGTATTTTAGTCCTTACTGGATCTATTGGCAGAAGTTATATAATGAACCGACGCCCAGGGGCACAGATTCATCAATAGATTGGATAATGTTTTTGTTTAATTTTCCCGCTTAATAAAAGAGGGAATTATTCAATGTTTTCCATTTTTTTGTTGGAGTTAATCTGAATATAAAAGGGAATATAACTTTAAATCAAATATTCTGGCTATGGCTCCCATTGGCCGGGAGCTGGTTTCTCATGGGGATCGAATCGCCCACGCTCACGGCTTTTGTAGCAAGAATGGCCTTGCCGGAAATCAACCTGGCCGCATGGGGCTCCCTTATTTATCCCATTTCTTTGGCTGTGGAAGGCCCCATTATAATGTTATTGGCGGCCAGTACCGCTTTGGCGACAGATAAAATAGCATATAGAAAACTGTTCAAATACATGGTGGTCATGTCCCTGGTTCTGACAGCAATCCATGTGCTTATTGCTTTTACGCCACTATTTTATGTGGTGGCCAATGGATTGTTAAAAGTACCAGTTGCACTACATGAACCGGGGCGAATTGGACTCCAAATTATGACACCATGGACGATTATGATTGCCTGGCGGCGTCTGAATCAGGGTGTCATGATTAAATATGGCAATTCTCAGTCAGTTGCTTTGGGTACGGTCATTCGACTTATTACACTTGTATCCGTATTATCTTTTGGGATTACCTATACAGATTGGTCCGGTGCAAAGGTGGGTGCGGTGGCGGTAGCCATTTCGGTAACGATGGAAGCCATTTTCGCTCATTTTATTGTTCAAAACATTTTATACAAAACTTTACCTCCATCAAGTGATGCCAAACCCATCACACTGAAATCTTTTACCCACTTTTATTTGCCATTAGCCATGACGCCTCTCATGACATTACTCATTCACCCAGCCGGCGCTGCGGGGATGAGCCGGATGCCGGATACCCTGGCTTCACTGGCATCTTGGCCTGTGGTATATGGATTAATATTTTTAACCCGGGGATTTGGGTTTGCATTCAACGAAGTGGTGGTATCCATGGCCGGGAAGCCATCGGGAAAAATTCAACTCCAGCGATTCGCCCGGATACTTGCCCTTGTGACCATGACTATGATGGCAATGGTAGCATTGACACCTTTGGGAGAAATATGGTTTAGCCGCGTATCAGGATTGTCGCCTGAATTAACCCATTTATCCTCAGTAACGGTCATGTTTGCTATCCTTATGCCTGGATATCAAGTGTATCAATCATGGTATGGGGGTATGCTGGTTCATCACCACAAAACGCGAGGTATCAGTGAAGCAGTTTTGGTTTATGTCTCCATGGCCTTATTCGGTTTATGGCTGGGCACAAAATTAGCCACCTTTCCGGGAATTTATTGGACTATCAACGTTTTTGTTATTTCAGGGGTATGTCAAACTTTCTTTTTGAGATATCGTTATAAGAGAATCAAATTAATCCATGGATAAAACAGAATTAAGAAACAATGTAACCATACAACAGCCCCAGGTTCATGATTCCGCTTTTGTGGCCAAGGGGGCTCAGGTTATCGGTGACGTGATTTTGAAAGCAGACAGTTCAATTTGGTACAATACCGTTTGCCGGGGAGATATAAACCAAATTGTGATTGGTGAACGGACGAATATTCAGGATAATAGCGTGATTCATTTAGAAAATGATCAGGGCGTGATCGTGGGTGACGACGTGACGGTAGGACATAACGCCATTATTCACGGCTGTACCATAAAAGATGGCGTTCTCATTGGTATGGGAGCCATCATAATGAACGGTGTTATGGTGGGAAAAGGGTCCGTCATTGGCGCTGGTGCCGTGGTAAAAGAAAATATGATTATACCTGAATTGTCACTTGTGGTGGGTGTCCCGGGAAAAATTGTAAAAACGTTAACACAAGATATATTTGAAAAAAATGTACAATGGGCCCATAAGTATGTGCAATTGGCTCATATTCATAAGGAGGACCAACAATGAAAATTGGACGAAATGATCCCTGCCATTGCGGGAGTGAAAAAAAGTTTAAGGATTGCCACGGCGCCTTTGATAAGGACAAACAATGGAAGAAAATGGCGATTTATGGGGGTATAACCATTGTGGTAATATGGTTTATACTTAATATAATAAATGCAGACAAAGGCACCAATGCGCCGCCGGGAAAAGTCTGGTCAGAAGAACATGGACATTATCATGATATTCAACCCAGCCGCACTCCCATTCCTCCCATGCCTTCCGATGTGCAGCGGTCTTTGAATGTTCCCCAGCCGGAAGGCCCAACTCCAGAAGGAAAAATATGGTCTACAGAACACGGCCATTGGCATGATATTACCCCGATCTCAAATCCTCTATCCGAACCAACTTCAAAAAATATTCCACAACCCAAAGGGTCAGTCCCAAAAGGAAAAGAGTGGTCTTCTGAACATGGTCATTGGCATGACATCAATCCGCCAAATAATAAATGAAATGTCTGTTTAAATTAATCATATTCACTTTGCTTATTATCGGGTGCGAAGAAATGCGGGAAGAATCCTGCATAGATGAAAGTAAAATTAAAAATGATCCCTGTCCTCGAAATTATGACCCCGTATGCGGTTGCAATGATAAAACTTATTCGAATCCATGTATGGCCGAAAATGCCGGGTTGGAAAGTTGGACAAAAGGGGAATGCAAATAAAATCTAAAATGAAGTCTGAATTCTCATTGGGTCTGTTCTGAAAAACTGGTAGTTTCCCCGGCGTTTTTTTGAGGTATTTAATTGCAAATAGTTTTAGCCACCCACAATCGGGGTAAAATGGAAGAAATGTCCGCTATTTTGGGGCACCTTCCTGTTGAACTCCTCACTTTAGATGTATTTCCTGAAATTGGTGATATTCCCGAAACCGGAAATACACTGAAAGAAAATGCATTTATTAAGGCAGAGACAGTACATCGATTGACTGGTTTGCCCGCATTGGCAGATGATACAGGATTAGAAGTAGATGCACTCAACGGGGCACCAGGGATTTATTCCGCTCGTTATGCCGGCGCGGATGCTACTTTTGACGATAATTGCCAAAAAATGCTGAAAGAATTGCATGACATTCCTATAGAAAAACGAACGGCCCGGTTTCGCACCGTGATTGCATTTGCAAATGGTGGCGAAAAAGAATGGGTCGAAGGTGTAGCAGAAGGTCGAATTATCGAGGACAAAAGAGGTATTGGCGGATTTGGATATGATCCGATTTTTTACTACCCACCACTTAGAAAAACCTTCGCAGAGCTGGATTCGGTGGAAAAGAATAGTATTTCACATCGTGGGAAAGCTTTGCGTAACTTCTGCGGAATCCTCGAAAAATGGATTTAATAAATAGTGTCAAACATAAGGAGCTGACTATATAGCCTCAACGTTAACGGTTTAATCTCACCGCAATAGCGGTAATACTATACCCGAGTGGGTATTGTTAACAATAAATATGGAGGTGGATTCCTTGCAAAAAAGGATCCGATTCGTCAGCTTACTCTTATGGGTGACCGTGGTATTTCCTGCCACTGGCCAGGGGAATCCGTCCATCCAAAACCTCCCGAACAGTTGGCACCCTCAAACACCATTTATCCATAATCCTTATGAAACGGTCCGGCCATCTTTAATCATGCCCTATGATTCACTATCCTATTCTCCCCGAGGATTAATCCGAAAACCATTCCTCATTATTAAATCGGCGGAAATTTCCAAGGATTGGTCCACCATAACGCTCTCCGGAAAGTTATTCGGGAAATTATATACCATGCCATTCGCAGCTCCCATGGATTGGTATTTCGAAAAACAAGTGAAACTCAATAGAGAATTGGCATTTGTTAAAGCAATCCACGATACGACCAGAAGTGGATCACCTCAAACACAAATGCTCCAGGATCGCCGGGGGAAAGGTATCGAAGTAATTGGGGTGGATATGGGGAATATAGGACGTGTTTCCCTCACAGCCCGGGGGAATGTAACGGTGAAAGGGAATTTGGTATTTCAGGACCAAGAACTCATTCGCTCCAAATTGAGCGAAACTCAAAATACCCATTTAGAATTTGACCAGACTCAGCGCATTAGTGTGGAAGGAAAAATCGGCGACCGGGTTTCTATCAATGTGGATCATGATTCAGAGCGAGATTTTGACTGGGAAAATAATATTCGAATTGCCTACAAAGGGGAAGAGGACGATATTGTTCAAACCGTTGATGCAGGGAATGTGTCATTAAGTTTACCTGGATCTCAATCCCTCATGGGATCTGCCAGCCACCAGGGATTATTTGGTGTTAAAACGGTTTCTAAACTGGGTCCGATGGATATTACAGCCATTGCATCTGTGGTCAACACGGAGAAGAAATCACAGGAATACAAAGGGAAGAGTGAAGCGCAAACCATTAAAATCCAGGATCATCGCTATGTGGAAAATAAATATTTCTTTATTCATGAGTGGTTTCGGGATGGTGTCGTTACTCAAGCTGGAGGTTCCACCGTTTTTGTGCCACCATTTTATCCTTTAAAAGATGGCCTCCACCAAATTGGAAATATTGTTGTTCGGAATTTTGAACTGTATCAGTTGGATCAAACCACCAATTCAGAAACAAACCCCGGCACCGCTTTTGCTGATTTGGATAATCCAAATGAAAGCGACGATCAATCAGGAAATTTTAAACGGCTTGAACAGGGGCAGGATTATATTTTAAGCGAAGATTTGGGATTTGTTCGACTCAGGCAAAGAGCCAATGATGAGGTGATAGGGTGTACATTTGTCCTGGCAAACCGTGTCACTGGAGACACTTTAAAAACGATTGGAAAAGGAATTTCAGGAGATTCTGATCAACTAATGATGAAAATGCTGAAACCCCGAAAACTGACACCCAATCATCCTGTGTGGCCCCTTATGTTTAAAAATGTCTATTATCTGGGAACCACAAATATCAATAAAGAAGGATTCGAATTACGGATTGTGAATGATCGTTTACCTGTGCCCAGTCATTTGGATCCTCAAGGAAATCCCTATATTACCCAATTTGGATTAGACAGTTTAAATGAAAGTGGTACCCGGACTTCTGACCAAAAAATAGATTTGGCTAATCCCAATATAATTAGTCTGGTAGAAGGTGAAGTATTTTTCCCCACCTTTCATCCTTTTGCAGCGGATACGGTTACCGGAGGAAATCAGGCCTCGGGCCTAAAAGGGTCATTGGGAGAAGGTAAAATGTATTTTAGTACCCAACGGACCCAGATCAATAATGACAGTCGGTTTACCATCGAAGTAGATTATGCCAACCAAAGTGCCACAATCAATTTGGGATTCATGATTGTGGAAGGCAGTGAACAAGTTTATAAAGGGGGACTCCCCCTTAAAAAGGGTGTGGACTATCAGGTAGATTATTTCAGCGGTACGATTGTGTTATCTGATGATGTGGATCCCAATGCGGAAATCAAAGTGATTTATGATAAGCATCAATTGGTTACATTTGATAAAAAGACGATTTTAGGTATCCGATCCCAAATGGATTTTGGAGAAAAATCTTTTATTGGTGGAACGGCCCTGTATTATAATCAATCTGTTGTGAATGAAAAAGTGGAAGTAGGATATGAACCTATGCGCAACTTTATCTGGGGGTTGAATGGTCGTTTCCAAAAGGATTTTCCCAAACTCACCCGTACTTTGGATCGATTGCCCTTGATTGAGACAGAACAATTGTCGGCGTTTTCTTTTGAAGGTGAATTTGCACAAATTTTACCGAACCCCAATCCAATTAATAACCGGGCAACCGGCGACCCGAATGGTGTAGCATTTATTGATGATTTTGAAGGGTCGAAGCGTACCACATCCATACCGATTTTGAGACGTTTTTGGAGAGAATCCTCAGCCCCATCTGACTATAAAACAGGAAAACCATTTACTCAGCGTAATCGTGGGAAATTGAATTGGTTCAATCCATTTGTCCAGGTGCGGACCAAGGATATCTGGCCAAATTTATCCACGTCAATTCAAGCCCAAAATGAAACCACAGATATTATGTTGCTTCAGTTTGATCATCGAGAGCATCAGTCTGACGTTCTTCAAGACTCTATCTGGGGAGGAATTATTACTCCATTCTATTCTGGTGATTATGACCAGACAGAGACAAAGTTCTTTGAAATGTGGGTTAAAGGGGATGGAGGAAAACTCACCATTGATTTGGGTCAAATCAGTGAAGATCGGGATGGGAATGGTATTTTAAATACAGAAGATATTCCTGTGGGTGGAATGATTGGTGACGGGATTCTGGATGATGAGGAAGACATTGGGTTAGACGGGTGCCCCGATGCATTTGAAAATGGATGGGGATCCTGTTTGGATCCGGAAGGCCCATCATATTCGGATTATGCAGCCGGCGGTGAACAAGTATTAATTAATACGTTTAGTGATGTGAATCCGGAAGATCCTAATGGCGATAATTGGGAATATTCTGAAGGGAGCAACGACTATTCCCGTATAAATGGGACTGAAAAAAATGCATTGGATGCGGGCCGATATCCCGATACAGAGGATTTAGATCGCACCGGATTTTTAGACCGGACAAATGATTATTTTACCAAATCATTTAACCTGATTGATACGACCTATTTTGCAGGTGAAACAAAAAAAGACGGTATTCCCACGGGATGGCGGTTGTTTCGGGTACCCCTATCGGAGTTTGATCAAAGTGATGAATCCCAGCAAAGGGAATGGAATAATATTAATCATTTACGCTTGACGATCAGTGATGCGGATAAGTCCGCTATTATTCAAATAGCAAAGGTAGAATTAGTAGGTAACCAATGGCAGGAATTAGGTATTGCGGCAGACAGTACAGAAAAATTCAGTAAAGAAAATGCCGACTCCATATTTGCCGTTTCTATAATAAATACAGATGACAATGCAGACTACCGTCCACCGGAAGGCGTCCAGGGAGAATTTGATCGCATCAACCAAATCAGATCCAAAGAACAATCACTCATATTAAAATTTACAGAACTCCCGGGTAGAGCAAGTGGCGCTGCCATGAAAACACTTATCGCCATGTCCGGGGATCGGGCCAGGAGTTATCTCTCTTATGAAAAAATGAAAATGTATGTTTATGGAAATAGTCAATGGATTAGCAATGAAAATACGGATGTTGAAATGTTTATGCGGTTTGGTTTTGGTGAAAATTATTATGAAGTGATTCAGCCTGTTTATAATGGATGGGATGAAGTAAAAAACCGTAATGCAGTGAATTTAGATTTGGAATGGCTGACCCGGCTCAAATTGCAAGATTCATCCTCTGTAAAAAAATATCGGGAAACGGATATTTTTATGGATTCTACCGATTATAAGGAATATCGGTTCACGGATGAATTGGGTGTGGAAACGAACAAGGTAATTCGTATAAAAGGGCAGCCGGCATTGAACCGTACTAAATATTTTGTATTGGGGATTCGGAATCTGTCTGAAACTCCGATTACAGGAGAAGTATGGCTGGATGAATTACGCCTTAGCGGAGTGAAAAAGGATAAAGGAATATCCATGCGCCTTCAAAGCCGATTTAATCTGGGGGATATACTCAAAACATCTATTGCATTTAAAAGACAAGATGGAGATTTTCATATGCTTCAGCGTCGGCTTGGCTCGAATAAATCCAACGAAAGTTTCAACATGAATACAGGACTAAATATAGACAAATTTCTACCCTCGTCCTGGGGAGTAAAAATTCCGGTGACCACTACTTTTTCCAATTCAGTCAGTCGGCCAAAATATTTTCCTGGTCAGGATGTATTGGTGAATCAGAGTAATACTCCCGATTCTATTTTAGCGAAATCCAATGCAATGACATTTTCCATATCTGCAGCAAAATCATCCAAATCTGATAATAAATTTGTAAAATATACACTGGATCGTTTGAACACGCGTCTATCAGCCAGTCGGCGATCCATGTCAAATGAAATTCAAAAAGAAGTATTGAATGAATCCTATCAGGGGCAGATGAGTTATGCCCTTCCTTTTGGCAGAAATAATTACTTTATGCCTTTAAAATGGGTTTCTTCTATACCATGGATTGGTGAAAAACTGGGGAAAACACATTTTTATTACTCGCCCTCGAATTTTAACGCGTCTGTAAATTTTAATGAAAGGTTAATCCAAAAAACGCCGCGCAGGGGGAATAAATCTCCCGATGATTATAATTTTGGACTCAACCAATCTTACGCGTTGGATTATAAAATTACAGAATCTATTAATTCAAAATACAGCCGGGCCATCAAAAGTAATTTAAATGATTATCGGGGATTTATGGCCAATGCACTCAAAAATCGAGAATCTGGTATTGTTACTGATATTACTGAAAGTTTTAATTCTTCATTCCAGCCCATTTTACTGGATTGGCTAAAGCCAACCTTTAATTATTCTGCAAATTACCGATGGAATAAAGCGAGGGACAGCAGTGTGGATGGAGCAAATATCGGTAATCAGCTTCGGTTTTCATCTGGCATCAGCCTTTCCCCTGTTAAACTGGTTGAATTGGTTTACAAACCATCACAAGGTGGGCGTACACCCCAACGAACCCGAACGGCACCCCCACCCAGAACACGGGATTCTGATTTTGGGAAAGAAAAATCTGGGGAAGATTCAGAAGATAGAGGCCGGGGTCGAGGGCGAATTGTACCGGAGCCGCAGCAAAAAGAAAGCCCAAAAGAGACGAAGGATAAAAAGTCAAAATTTGCTGAAAGCAATCTGCTGAAAAAAGTGCATGGATGGGCAAGAAAAGTTAACCCCATTAATTTTTCTTATACCGAAAATGTCAATAAAACAGGAATGGGAGTGATTGGTGATACACCCTTGGGGTATCGCCTGGGATTTAACCAGGATCATGGTTTGAATCACTCCGAACAGGTGGGGTCCAATACGGGGAATTGGGATCATAAACGTGATTTTTCCGTTCGATCCGGATTAAACCTCACCCGTGCAATGTCACTTTCTTTTAATTATGCCCAGAATGTATCCAGTAATCGACGAGGGTCGGGATTGGAACAGCGATCCATGTCCCGGGATTATTTTTCTTATGGGAAGAATTTAATAAATGGATTGCCATTTGTAGGTTGGTCAATTCGCTTGACTGGATTAGAAAGAAATAAATTTCTCAAACGATTTGTCCGCACCCTAAGTTTAGATCATGCCACCAACGGAAAGGAAACGCGGGCCTGGCAGTTTGATCAATTCAGTGGTCCATCCATTGCATTTTTTAATGTGGATGATTTTATTACCGATTATAAAGACAACGAGAGAACCTCTCGCGTGAATATGAATTTTTCACCATTGATCGGGGTCACCATGGCATTAAAAAAAGGAGTTGCAGTCACCATGCGCCATAACCGAACGCTCTCAAGGGAAGAGTCTGCTAATGGGGGACAAAAAATATTTCATGATCAATCCTATCTGATTACGGCGAATTATATGCACCGAGGCGGTTTTACAATTCCACTTCCATTTTTTGATAATTATAAGGTCAATAATCAGGTTAACTTCACCTTTAATTTTGATATGAATAAAAACCGGACACTTCAGAAAGCTCAGGAGGCAACAAAGTTTGCTGAAACGGCCTATACGTCCAGTTGGAAAACAGGCATCCGGTTAACATACACATTCTCAAAAACTGTTAGCGGAAGTATGATTTGGGAATACAGGGAAAATGATTCAAAACATACTGGAAAGAAAATCGATAGAGATTTTGGATTTGATGTAAATCTGGCCATAAGAGGATAATGAAACACCACATTCATTTAATTATTTTTTTACTCGCATCTTCAATCGGATGCCAAACAAGAATCCCTGTTTTTAACGGAAATTCAGCCTTTACCCATTTAGTAGCTCAATGTGATTTTGGTCCCCGAAACCCCGGTTCTGTTGGACATCAAAAAGCTTTAGATTATTTTTTAAATGTTTTGGCGCCTTTGGCAGATACTGTGTCGACACAATCATTTACAGAAATAATGCCGAGGTCAAAACAAAAAGTGGAAATGCATAATGTTATAGCGCAATTCAACCCAAAGGCAAAAAAGCAAATTATGATATCCGCTCATTGGGATACCCGTCCCTGGGGTGACCGTAGCTTAAGTATCATGAGAAAAGACCAGCCCATTCTGGGAGCCAACGATGGGGCGAGTGGTGTGGCCATCCTTTTAGAATTAGCGAAGGTGCTTCATGACAATCCCCAGAAAATTGGTGTAAACCTAGTGCTGTTTGATGCGGAGGATTTTGGGTCAAGTGGCGATAACTGGTCATATTGCAAAGGATCACAATATTTTGCAAAAAACCTGCCAATTACACTCCCGGACTATGCCATTAATTTAGACATGGTGGGGGATGCCAATTTAGATATCTATATTGAACGAATTTCATATAAGCAAAACCCTTCATTGGTCTTAGATTTATGGGGATTGGCTGAAGAATTAAAGCTTAGTGGGTTTAAAAAAATGGCTTACCACTCCATTTTTGATGATCATGTACCTCTATATGAACTTGCAGGTATCCCTGCTGTGGATATTATTGATTTTGATTACCCCGATGAAAAAACGAATTACCATCACACCTATAATGATATTGTGGAAAAATGTTCTCCCGAGAGTCTAAGGCAAGTGGGTACCCTCATGGTTCACCATATATACAACCAGCAATGACAGGTTATATATCCAGATTCAATGTATCGATTGCATTTGCATTCCTCATAATGTGTGGGTGTGAAAAATCCATACCTATTGTGGAATTAACACCCATTTCAGACGTTGATTTTGTTTTTCTCCAAGCATCCAATAAATTGTTTGTTTCTGCAACAGTATCTTCTGGATATCAGGGCGGATCCTTGGACTCAGTTATGGTCTTGTGGCAGGGGATTAGCGCCACAAACACAGGGGATACATTGAGATTATTTGATGATGGAACCCAAGGAGATATCCTGTCCAAAGATCAGGTGTTCAGTCGAAAATTTAACAATGACAGTGGACTGAAAAATGTGATTCCAACCACAGCCAAAGATTCTATATTTTTTTCCATTCTTGGCCTATTCGGCGGGAAAAAACAGACGGTAGCGTCCATCTATGTGCTTGGAAATATTCGTCCAAAATTGGGAAGTATTTTTGTTCCAGATACGGTGACCCGTCCCACGGCGAACCCGGATCCGAATATAACCAATACGGTGAAATTTTCGGTGACGGCATCCGTATCAGATCCAAATGGACTTGAGGATATTCAGCGTGTGTTTTTTCGGACCTACCACGTTGGGCTGGACTCCATGATGAATGGGGGGAATCCCATATTACTTTATGATGATGGAACCGGAACGGAAGGCTCTGGAGATTTTCAAAAAGGAGATGGCAATTACACCGTTACCATTTCTATGACTGAAAATGCTACCACGGGCACTTATTACTGGACATTTGAAGCACAAGATTATTCCAATGCTTATAGTGATAGTGTTAAGAAAGTGTTGGTGGTCCAATGAGGAGATTACTCCAGATAATATTATTGATGAATTTAATTTTTCCACAGGGATTGCTTCCAGGTACATATAAAATGGCAGCCATTGACTTTGACAGCACATCTTTTAAAGGACTCAAAAGCAATTCGATCAGTGATATTGTTCCTTTGGCAGATACCCTTGTTTGGCTAGGCACTGGGGCCGGGTTGGCTGTGCTACGGGATACGTCCTCTATTTATACCATCACGTCCAATGCCGCCGCCACCGCAGGACAATTATCCAACGAAACGCCTGTGGGTGGTGTCACCGCTTTGGCCGCCAGTCAAAAAACATTATTTGCTGCCTTTGCCACAACGATACAGGATACCACTTTTGGGAATGGACTTATTTATTCCACGGATGCAACTGGGAATTCAATCGACTGGACTTATTTTGATCAGCCAGTGGATACGGAAGGGGATTCATTGGCGCCATTTGCAAAACGATTCTTTAAAACATTACCCATTACTGTGGCTGGATTTAATGTGACTTACGATGCGGCAATTTCTGGTAATTATATCTGGATCACGAGTTGGGCCGGTGGTTTGCGCCGTTATAATATTTCCCAAAAGGTGTGGGAACGGGTGCCACTCCCTCAGGATGGTGATCAGATTCTGTTTACCTGTGAATCATCCAATTATGAAGACACCCAAAGTGGTGATGTCTTAAAAGATTTTTATCTGAATCCACGGGATCCCTGGGATGGTGTATCAGACAAATTAATAAAACCCCACGCCTATGGCCATCATAATCATAAAGCTTTCTCGGTCATTGCCTATGGTGATACAGTTTGGGTGGGAACGGCCAATGGGGTTAATCGAGGTATTATCGGTGCCAATGGTTGTGTGGATTGGACCCATTATTCTCCCACTTCACATGGATTATCCGGTGGATTTGTGGTAGGGCTTTCGCTTCAGAAATATCAAGGTCATCAAATTGTGTGGGCGGCCACAGTGGCGGCTCAGCCCGGTGAATCAAACGGAGCCAGTTATACCGTGGATGGGGGTGATACATGGCATACAACGCTCCATGGTGAACGGGTGTATAATATTACTGCAGCAGATTCTATTGTGCTGGTGGCCAGCCGATCTGGATTGTGGAAAACAGTGACGGATAATCCGTTGGATGTGGCCAAACCATGGGCAAAATATAAACCTGCGAAACAAACCATAATGATTGGTTCTACTGGGATGTATCGTATGGATGAACTTTTTAGCGATCCTGTGATAGGTGTTCTCTATGACACTCGGCCTTTTTATGCCTCCACCGCTACGATTTGGATTGGGACATGGGATGGTCTGGCGCGTGCCATGGATCCCCATGGAATGAATTGGCAGATTTATCGCGCCAATTTTGATGCGGATAAGGTATATGCCTATCCGAATCCATTTTCTCCTTATGAGCATAATCAGGTTGGGGGCACCGGCTATGTTCACATTCATGCGGACGTGAAAATTTCATTTATAGTTAAAATGAATGTATTCAATTTTGGTATGGAACCGGTTTATAGCAAGGAATTTGACCGTCGCCAGGCCATAACTGGCGCTATTAAATGGAATGGAAAGGATTCCAATGGCAGGGTCGTGGATAACGGTACCTATTTTATTCGATTAGAATATGACCAAAAAATCAAATGGATGAAACTGATCGTTATCAAATAATGAATCGAATTAAACAATATTTCATTTTTAGTTTATTGGCATTTACATGGTTAAGTGCCGGATCCAAAGGGTCTTATGCTGGTGGGTTTTTGCGGATGGGTTCATCAGCACGCGCCATGGCAATGGGGAGTGGTTTCACCGCCGAGATTGATAAAGGATTTGCCGCATACCATAATCCCGCTTCTCTGGTATTTATTCAAAACCGGCAACTGGGATTTAGTCATCATTTTCTGCCTCTTTCTCGACGGTTTATGGCTGCCAATTTTTCAACACCATTGCCTCCATCAGCCAGTTTGGGCGTTGCTTGGGTCAGCGCCGGGACAGACCAAATTGATGGCCGTACCAGTGCCGGGGAGCATACCCAATATTTATCCACTTCAGAAGATGCATTTATTATTTCTTTTGCTCAGAAAATTCTCCCATGGTTTTCCGCTGGATTAAATATTAAAATTCTTAAGCATCAATTACCCATGAATACCATGGACTTGGCGGGTAAAGGGATGGGTGTTGATTTTGGTGTATTTATCCATACAGAAAAAGGTGCAAACCTGGCTTTTATGGTCCAAGATTTGAATTCCAGATACCAATGGAAAACAGATAAAATATTTGAACGGGGTAAAGTGTACGTGGAGCAATTTCCAACACTGTATCGTGTTGGAACCACATTTCAGTATGGTAAGGTGTATGTGGCTACAGATGGCGGTATGGTGATGAATGGCAATGAATTACTCGGGTATTCTTTACGCATTGGGGGTGAATACCCCTACCTCGATCATTATTTTATTCGGGCTGGATTGGGTAACGGAAGAATGTCGGTTGGTGTAGGTGTAGATTGGTCCTTGCTGAATGGTAATGATGGCAAATTGGATTACGCTTTTGTTTTTGAGAATCCCGCTGGCACAGCCCATATATTTACCTATGCGTTTTCATTTTAAGTTATTTTTTTTCCTTTTCTCCCAGGTTGGGGCAGTGGGTACCCAATTTTTATCGATTCCCCCCTCCGCCCGGGATTTGATTTATTTTAATTCCCATTGGCGGAATCCGGCTGTGCTGAATCAATTGAATAAAGTACCGGAATTGGGGTTGGCCTATGGCAATTGGCTGGCCGGTGTTCAATCCGTTGGGTTTGCTTGGAAAGGCCAAATCAAAAATGGCAGCGGAGGTATAAATATTCGATATGTGGGGATGGATGATATTGAATTGCGCTCCAATAAACCCTCCTCTGAACCACTGGCCTATTATGCCGCTTATGGTTCTTCCATTGGAGGGATGTATAGTTGGCAAAAAAGTGCTTTTCGTATGGGTGTTGGTGTAAAACGGGTGGATTTCCAAATTTACCAGAAAAAATCCAGCGGCACTGCGATAGACCTTGGATTGGAATGGGATACAGCAGAAAATATCCGTATCCGTTTTTCTGCCCTCAATTTAGGAAAAATGGGAAAGCTGGTTTCCGAATCTCCCCAATTGCCCCAGCGGATAATCGGTTCATTGGCTTATGAAAGGAATCAATATGTAGTGTTTGCCGCTGTGGAATCAAATAGTATTGTAAAGGATCCCATTTTATACGGTGGTGGAAATGGTCGATATAAAAATTTAATTTATGGATTTACTGCTATGACTTCGAAAGGAGTAAAATCCATTTCCGGCGGTGCTGGTATTCAGTTTGGTATTTATTCTATCACCTACGGGTTTCAATGGGGAGATCAGCATTTGGGCATGCCCCAAATGATGGATATTGCCATTCGTCTGCCATAAGTATGAAACCGGCTGCATATAAAAAAGTTATTGGCTTTCTCAGTATCGCCGTTTTGTTTTTACTCCTGACAAACTATTTAGCATTACGCAAACTGGATTTGGCAACCCGGGATCCCGCCCCTGTAGAAGATGTGAAAAAAGAAATTGTTTCAAAGCCAATATCAAAGATCAAGCCTAAAAAACGGGTAGGTACAATTGTTCTGGTGATTGATGATTTTGGATATCGAAACGATCAAGTTTCTGACGGATTTTTAGACTTGGGCATTCCAATTACATGTGCCATAATTCCCGGCCATGCCCAAAGCAGAAAATTTGCTCAAAAAGCCAACGCTGCTGGACAGGAAGTCATTATTCATATGCCCATGGAATCAACCGTTCCCGAATCGGGTGAAGAGGATTATAAAATCAAAGCAGGGATGATAAGCGAAGAAATTGAATGGCGTATACGGGAAGTATTCAAGGATATGCCCGAAGCTGTTGGGATGAATAATCATCAAGGATCCAAAGCAACGATGAATGGAAAAGTCATGAGTGTGGTGGCGTCAGTCCTGAAACAAGAGGGAAAATATTTTGTTGATAGCCGTACATCGTCTGCTACTGTGGGTGAAAAGACTATGCGGTCTTTGGGGGTACCAACCATGCGACGCCATATATTTTTAGATAATGAACCAGATAAAAGGAAAATTGAGAACCAACTGGAACAATTGGTTAAAATGGCTCGGAAACAAGGAACAGCTTTGGGCATTGGCCATGCGCGGCCCAATACATTAGCCGTTCTCAAAAAAGAAATTCCTGATTTGCTGGCCAGAGGATTTCAATTTGAATTTGCATCCCAAAACGTCAAATAATTGATCATGCCCATTTTATCAAAAGTAATGCGGGGAGATTTTATTGAAAGCATTCATGTGGCATACGGGGTTGCTGTCGATGAAAAAGGGAATGTGGTTTATGCCACAGGCGATCCCCACTATTTAACCTGTATCCGATCTTCATGCAAACCATTCCAGGCATCAGCGGCTATAAAAGCTAGCGCCGTTGAGGCAGCCGGTTTTTCTGAAGATGAAATTGCCCTCATGTGCGCCTCACATAATGGAGAGGAAGTCCACGTCAATACCGCTAAATCTATGCTGAGTAAGCTGGGTTTAACATCAGATAATTATTGCTGTGGAAGCCATACGCCTTATGATGAGGCATCCCATCATGCCCTTATTAAAAGTGGGGTGGCACCAAGTCCACTTCATAATAATTGTAGCGGCAAACATGCAGGGATGCTTTCGTTATGTAAAAGATTAGGTGCAGATCCCAAGGATTATATCAATTCGGATCATCCCGTTCAGCAGGCGATTATTGATCAATTAAAACACTTAACCGGATTGGAAAAATTATCTACAGCCATTGATGGGTGCAGCGCGCCTACACCATTTTTAACCCTTTCCATCATCGCAAGCATGTTTCAAAAATTAGCGTCAGGAAAATTTTCTGAATTGAATCCTTTATTTAATGCCATGTCCAACCATCCTTACTTAATTGGAGGAAGGGAAAGATTTGACACAGATTTCATAACAACCATGAATGGGAAAGCAGTATGTAAGGTGGGTGGCGAAGCTATCCGCGGATTTGGGATTCGGAAACCTGACGGTTCTGTAATAGGTGTGGTGATTAAAGTTTTAGATGGAAATATTCGGGCACTTGATTCCTCTTCCATGGCATTTTTAAATGAAATGGAATTACTGACGGATGAAGAGAATCAATCATTAGAGAAATATTGTGACCCGGTTTTGAAAAACCATCGAAAGATTTCTGTGGGTAAAATTTCTACAGGAATTGATTTTTAAAATGAAGCGATTTCGGTTACTCATCTTTTTATATGCCGGAATCTACAGCCAGGATACATTAACCATTATGACGTATAATGTGCTTCACTTTTCAGGTAATACAACCGGTCGTGTCCAATCCATTAAGAAAGTCATGGATTATGCGCAACCCGATATAGTGATTTTTGAAGAACTGGAACACCAGAGTGGTATCGATTTACTATTGAGTGATGTATTTAATGTGGACAACACGGCCTTCGCGGCAGGGACATTGCCCAGTTCAACTTACATGAAAACCGGCATTATTTATCGAAAATCCAAATTGGATCTCTCATCTCATGTTGTTCTTTCTACTGTTTTGCGGAGTATTCCCGGTTATACCCTATCCATTAAGAATGCCCATTCAAACGTAAAGCCATTTACGGTTTTTGGCGCCCACTTGAAGGCAAGCGATGGAACGAGTGAATCGGAACAGCGATGGGAAGAAGCAAAAGAACTATATAAATATGTGGCACAAAAAGATCAAAATTATCATTATATATTTGGGGGTGATTTCAATTTATACGATACGGAAGAACCGGCCTATAAATTATTAACAGATAGTATGACGGTGGACTTAGAAGATGTGGTTGGGCATTGGGTGCGAAAAGAAAGTGCCCATGTAATGAAATACACCCAATCCACACGGACAGAAAGTATAGGAGATGGCGGGTCCACAGGCGGGTTAGATGACCGGTTTGATTTTATCCTATTTTCGGACCACTTTACATCCAGTGATCCGGATTTGAAATATGTGGATGGTTCCTACACGGTCATTGGGAATGATGGAAACCATTATGATATGGCACTCATTGATGGTGGGAATAGTGCAGTCCCTGACAGCATCGCTGAAGCTATTTACCTAGCATCGGATCATTATCCGGTTGTGGCGAAAATAGCATATACCACCAAATCTTCTACCAGTCCTGTGGCGCATGCAGGTGGTGATCAAACGGTATCCGTCGGTGATACTGTATTCTTGGATGGAAGCCAAAGTTATGATCCAAATGGCACAATCATTTCTTATGTTTGGGATCAGACCTCTGGGCCGGCAGCGACTTTAAACATGGGTGGATCGGTTAAGGCTAACTTTGTCGTGCCTGACGTAAACCGTACCACATCATTTACATTTAAATTGACGGTGTCAGATAACGATGGAGAAGGGGCGACCGATTTTGTGAATATCATGGTACCGGTTGTAGGCGGTTACACGCCATACGATATTCAATTTACGGAAAACCAGGGTGCGGGAGAGAATTGTTATCCATCGGAATTAGAAGGGCAGAATGTGGAAGTGACCGGTGTGGTGACAGCAGTTCGCCCGGATCAAGAATATCCTAATTTCTTTTTTCAGGATCCGACCAGAACAGAATGGGCCGGTATGTTTGTATATATTGATAAAGGGTACACGCCACCGAATAAAGGAGATCAGGTAAAGCTCAAAGGAGATATTTCAGAATATTTTGGTATGACAGAAATGAAGAATATTGTATCCACAGAAATTTTATCAAGTGGAGTTTCGGTTGAACCGGTAACCGTCACGGCCAGCTCTATATCGGGGGACTGTCGTGTCTGGGTAGAAAAGTATGAAGGTATGCTAGTTCGGATCGTGAATGTAGAGGTCACTCAAAGTGCCAATAAGGATGGTCAATGGTTTGCTTCTGATTATACGGGAACTGCCATGATAGATGGTTATATGTTCGATGGAGACTGGCCTTTTCCAGAATATGGCACCCATTTTATCAGTATCACCGGTGTGCTTCATTATACTTATGGGAAATACAAACTGATGCCAAGAAATGGTGACGATTTTAATGATCCTGTAACGGCTGTGGGAGATGAATTCCCGGAGCGGTTTGAATTGCTTACCAATTATCCAAACCCGTTTAATCCAACCACCACCATAAAATTCGATGGTGGGAACGCATTATTGCTTCCCATACATTTGTATGTGGTTGATATTAATGGTCGGGTAGTGGCAAATTTGATAAACGGTATTCCCAATTCGAATAAAGTGGTTTGGAATGGGAAAAATGATGGGGGCCAACCCATGCCTGCTGGCATTTATTTTGTCCGAAAGGAATCGGGAACAAGAGTCCTTACCCAAAAAATGGTTTTATTAAAATAAGATGGCAAGTGTAACCGTTAGAGTTGTGGATTGTTATGTGTACTTAAAAACGAATGACGATTTAAAATTTCTATTGTTGAAACGGAACAAAAATAAGATTTATGAACACCTATGGCAGGGGGTGGCTGGGAAAATTGAAGAAGGTGAAACAGCACCAGAAGCAGCCATTCGTGAATTAAAAGAAGAAACGGGGTTGGATCCTGTAAATATGTTTGTGGCGGATCATGTGAGTCGTTTTTATGAACTCCATGGAGACCGCGTAAACCTTGTTCCCGTTTTTGGAATGGAAGTAGATTCTGATGAAGTTATTCTATCGGAAGAACATGTTGATTTCAAATGGGTAAATATTACCGATGCATTAAATACATTGGTGTGGAATGGCCAGAAAGAAGGGATCCAAACGGTTTATGACATGGTGACCAGCGATGATGACCGATTGAAATGGTCAAGGGTTGAGTAAAAGAATTTGTAAAGACGCCCCGATAAATCGGGCCATCTATACGAAATATAAAAGGAGAGAAACATAATGTTAGAAGTAGGCACTAAAGCACCGGATTTTACACTTCCCGATCAAGATGGGAATGATGTATCCTTAAGTGATTATGCCGGGAAGAAAGTAGTCCTCTGGTTTTTCCCAAAAGCCAGCACGCCCGGTTGAACGATTGAAGGTAAGGGGTTCCGGGATGAACTCCAAAAATTTGAAGATAAAAATTCAGTTGTGGTTGGTATGAGTGCGGATTCACCAAAAAAGCAGAAAAAATTCTGTGATAAACAAGAATTTCAATATCCTATGTTATGTGATGAACAAAAGGAAACTCTTAAGGCCTATAGTGTTTGGGGAAAAAAGAAATTCATGGGGCGTGAATATGATGGCATTTTTCGCAACACATACGTAATTGATGAAAATGGATTGATTGAAAAAGTATACAAAAAAGTAAATGTTAAAACCCATGCTCTGGATATATTAGTAGAATTATAATTATTACCTGTCAGGAAAAATTACGTCCCAGCTAAATGATATGAAACTACCCATAGATGTTTTTACTGAATGGGCTCAGGTTTGATTAATGTTATGCTGGCGAGTAGGCGCCAAAGATAATTGGGCCGGCACCTTGGTGGTGACAGGCCTTATGCATTATTAAGAGCTATTTTTGAAAATCAGCAGTTTGATTTACGATTGATATTAATGTATCTAATTTTTTTTCGGGTATGGATTCATATACAGGTAGATAAACCGTATTAACCATATAAGTAATGCATTCATTTGGTGTCAATTGATTTTCTCCAGTGGCTTCTATTGGATTGAGTTGGGATGAATTAAATGTTGCATCAAATCCATTTGAGCGAAGTTTTGAGACTATTTCTTGTTTGTTTTTGCTCTTAATTGGAAAAAGCCAATAAGTGTGCGTTTCATTAAATAACCCATGAATATTTGAATCACGATTTAATCTTTCCCGAACATAGTTCCCGGCATTAATTCTGCCTAATAAATGATTCTTATACATTGTTGACAATCGATATTTTAAAAACTGTAATTGAGATGTGCATGGACTTTGGCGTATAAGTCTGAAAAGGTCAGACAATTTGAAATTTCTAACTGCGGATATAATTAGTGCATCATAATCAATTCTAAATAGGCGGCAGAAAAAAATATACATACCATAGAAAAAAGGAAATGAGAGAGTTTTCAGAAAAAAATATTTAATGATTTTACTCATAAACTTAATTCTCGAACTTTTATTATAATCCTTCAATCGTGATTCCAATCTCTTATATAAATTGTGATCCAAAGTCAATGCGACAGAACATCCAAGTGCAGACACCGATTTGATGGACCCAAAGCTAAACATGCTAATTGCTGTTCGAGGGTGGGGCAAATGTTGTGACACCCCCTGAAATGCTTGTGCAGAATCTTCAACAATTATTATATCCGGCCGATTAGCCAATACTTCATATACAATATCCATTTCCATTTTTGAACCAAATAAATGGCCCACCACAACCATTACAGTTCTGTCAGATAAGGCCTGCTCAATTACACCCGGTTTAATTTGAAGGGTTGACATCTCAAGATCAATCGGAACTACCTTTAAATCATGGGTTTGAACGATGTTGACCATATCAGGAATGTTGATACCAGTCATGATAACTTCACTTCCTTTATGAAAGTTCAATTCTGATAGTAGTGCATCAAAAATAGTACGTACAGACAATCCAATAAGGACATTTCCATTGGGCCACAATTTTTTAATGTTATAACCAATTTGATTTCTATCCAATAATGGATTTAGACAGTATCCGAGAGCAATCAATAAATCAATATATTTAAAATCAAGCCTCTTGCGTGGATAGACAATCATACGAATCTATTAATCATGATGGCTTGAAGATTGATCTTTATTTTAAGCGAAAATAAACTAATTATTTATCGGGGCATTCTGATCCAAGAATAAGCCCTGGCTCATGCCCGCGAAGAATTTCTGGAAAAATTCCATTTCATGCACACCACCAGTCGATAGTATTTTTCCATCTTGTTCTATTTCACCACTGGCACTGACACGGACATTGGTTTCACCATTGACTAATTCGGTCAAATTGATGGTCACCTTGTATCGATAAATCTTTGGTCCATCAGGGCCATCATCATGACCATGATTACCCCCCAATAGTGGTCTTGAATCATTGCTACCATCGCTACCATCGACACCAAAAATCATGGATACAATGATGGCAATGACAGCCACTGCGCCAATGGCAAGACATGCTTTTTGGCCAGCACTTAGTTCCCCTTCTGGTTTTTCATTGGCCAATCCCGCCTTTGCATGTTCCGTTGTTCGGCTGGCGGTAATTAATCCAATATCAGAATTCAAGACTTCTATGGTATAGTCCATGTCTTGAAGTGAATTGATGGCTGCTTTTAGTACGGATTTTAAATCACCGGGGAAAGACCGAGTTTCCATTGCCCTGGCAATGGACGTAGCCGGTTTTTCGGTTCGGGGCACATTGGTACAGCCAGAAATGCCCATGACCAAATAAGCAATAAGTGACATGTAGAAGAATCGACCCGATTGGGTCTTAGGTTGAATAATGCTTCTTAACATTTAAAAGGATAGACTTTGGTAGGCATAATCCACCACACTTTTATTATCATCAAATGTGATAATAACCGTGAGTGATTTTGAGGATGTACTTGCGGATGATTTGCTACGGGTTCCCGCACCGGTAAACCAGCTGATGGGGTTTATAATCCCAAAAAATGTCATAGATTTAGCTTCTGACTCTCTTGATATGCGATCATACGTCCAGGTTTCTCTACCTTGTTTATCCTTGGATATAATATTGGGAGCCCCCAATACTTTGGTGATTTCTGTTTGGTTTGCCCCTTTTGTCACACTGGATTGAACCATTCCCATGGTAAGCTTGTTTGACTCTTGTGGTGGATTAGCGCATCCAACCAAAAGCATGGTGGCAAGAATAATACTGATTCGTTTTTTCATGATGATTCTCCTTTTTAGTCTTTAATAACGGGAAAGAACCAAATGTTCCCCTTAAATATTCACACATTTTAATTCAGAATACCAATTCCCCCAAAATTATTATCAATGGGTTTGGCGATAATTTCCACCAAATTCTTTTTTACATCCACATACCAGACCATGCTCAGCATAATGTAATCACCCGTCTGTCCATTTTTCCACCGCTGAACCGTGCTAAACCGCGTTTCTTTTACCGCAGTCGATTGTTGAATATTATTTTGGTGGCGTTTGGTCCTTTCTAATTCATCTGGGTGAATAAAATCTTCGTCATAACGGTGGCCCACCAGATCTGTTTCCCCATATCCCATGGATTTCTCCCAATCGCCGCTCACTTCTGTAATGATACCATCGGATAGGCGTCCGGCAATAAACAGGGATCGGGAATTGATCTTGTCAATCAGGTCATTTTTATTCTTGGTGGATTGGAGGTTCTGGATTTTATCTTTTAGCTTGATGATTTCATTTTTTAAGTGGACATTTTCATTAATAAAATAGTTGATTACAGTCTGTTTGTCCTCCTTTGTGGGGTCGATAGTTGGGAGAATGTCTGGACGTTGAATTTCAGTCCGGACTTTAAGCAGGTGTTTGGATGGAATTCGGCCCGTGGTTAGCCAGGTGCTCAGGGCCTGGGGCGTAACACCAAAATATTTCGCCACTTCATATTTGTGGCGATAGCCTTTATCGGCCATGACTTGGTAGATTATTTCTTGAACTTTTACCATAATGTTAAATAATACTTGAAATAAATTAACATATACAGTAATATTATTCAAGTAATATGAATAATTCTTCAACTTAATTGATTATTAGGATCGAGATTATTAAAGGAAAGACCATGAAAAAAACAATATTATTAATGCTTCTTTTTTGCTCCGGGGTCATTTTCGCTCAGGAAAAAACATTTTATCTCAAATCGGGGGATAAAGTATCAGGAAACATCACCGCCGAAACAGATTCCACCTATGCAATTGAAACCACTTTTGGCTCCGTCACCATCAATAAGAAAGATATTAAACCGGAAGAAGCGATTGTTTATCTCAAATCCGGGGATAAGCTGAAAGGTGTTATTTTATCTGAAAGTGATGAAGGCATTAAAGTAAAAGCCCAATTTGGGGAAGTATCTATTTCGAAAGAAAAAATTGACCGCATTGATTTTAAAAGTATGGGCGCCGTAGCTCGCGGATTTCAACGACCGGGGCAAACGGAAGAAGGACGTTGGTATTATGGGAAGGAACGGCTCATTGATATATACTTTGATCCCACAGGGTATACGGTGGGGGATAATGTTTTGTATTTAAGCCTTTTATCATGGGGATATGGTTTGTCAGACCGTTTTCAGATTACCTCTAAATGGGGTGGTTATTTTTGGGGAGATCTAAACTTCAGACCCAAATATACGGTATTTAAAAAAGGCACCTTAAAATCGGAACATGCTTTTGCAATCGGGGGTCATTTTCATATGCGAGGTAGGCCGGCAAAATATCAATTAGTGTCTGATAATAGTCTTTTGGGAAATATTTGGGGAGATACAGATAAAAGATGGGTCCGAATAGGATATACCGTTGAGAATGAAGATTGGGATAATGATGGTATAGTTGATGAAATATATATTAACGATGATCCGACTGATGGCGACAAAATGTGGATGGAATATTTTGCTGCTTATACAATTTCCAATTTAAAGAAATCAGGACAAGGACGAATCAACCATACCATTGGCGCTACACTCACCACCTATCCCGGGTATGATCCCATGCCTAGGGCTTATTATGGTATCCACGCTGACGCGAGGCGAAACCTCAAGTTAATCTTTGAAGCTTTTTACGATCCCTATTGGGCATCGGCCTTAGAATTCTCAGAAGAGAGCGAAATCTCCGAATTCGATTTCGACTTTGGGTTCATTTACGCTTATAGCGAAAACCTTCAATTGGGAATTCATTTTCAACGACCCTGGATCGCCTTTTATTACAAATTTTAATTAAGGTAGACGGAGCATGGATGGTGTGCAAAAAGCTGATGTTTATATTTAGGGGACCATATTATGGGAATTAAAAATAAATTTCTTATCACTGGGATGGTCGCCACAGCGTTAACCATCGGATTTCTCGAGTCGGGGACGGTACAACTTTCTGGCCCTTTTCTTTATGGAGACGAGAATGGTGTTTCTTTAATCTTGAAAAAAGAGAATGACACATTTGAAATTCAACCGGGCGAAAAAATAATCATCAATGATAAAATTTATACCTACAAGTCTGTGGATGTGGCATCCCAAACACTTATCATGGAAAATATATCGATTTTCTTGGGTGACGTTAGTGCTATCCATTATGTCACAGGGACGAAAATGAAAGAACGTGGACTCAAAGGATTAAAGACCGGCGGGATGGTTGGGGCTGCGGTGGGCGCTGTCTTGGGATCTGTTGAGGGATATTACCATTATTTGTTTTTAACAGTGCCCATGTGTGCTGCAGTGGATGGGGTCGCTTTAGGCATTGTGGGGGCAGGAATCGGTTACAAAGAAAAGAAGACTCGAATCTATAATTTGGGCGAGAATGATTGGAAAATTACAAATGAATAAAACCTATATTTTTCGTTTTTGGTCCTTAGATGAAAAGAAGATATTTATTCAATCCCATTTGATTCAATGATTTAAATTGTGAGAGGGATTCTCGGAGGAATATTGAAAATAGAAAAAGGTAGGCAACGATGTTTTCTGTAGAACAGACGAATATATTAGAAAACCCCCGTCAGCGGCGGAACTATGTATATTTAGAGCATACCCAAAGTCTCTGCTCCAAATGCTTGCGTGTGGTGGATGCAAAGATCATCCGTACCGACGATAATAAAATTGTTTTGCGAAAATGGTGCGCCGAACATGGCTTTGAATCCTGTCTCCTCCATTCCGATGCGGACTGGTACCTCCACGCCCAGAAATATAACCGACCTGGTGACATTCCTCTAAAATTCCCCACCGCCGTAGAACTGGGCTGCCCTTATGATTGCGGCGTTTGCCCTGACCACGAGCAGCACATGTGCCTCGGTCTTATAGATCTTACGGACGATTGCAACTTGGCCTGCCCCACCTGTTTTGCCGATAGCAAAGGGTCCGCCTATCTCACCATGGATCAAGTTAAAGCAGCTTTGGATGGCTTCATCGAGCAGGAGGGCGTGGGTGCTGTGATTCAATTCTCCGGTGGAGAACCCACCATGCATCCTCAAATTGTAGAAGCGGTGAAAGAAGCGGTGACACGGCCCACAGAAGTGGTCATGATCAATACCAATGGTATCAAATTTGCCCAGGATGAAGATTTGGTCAAACGGCTGGTAGATGTGAGTGAAAATAAATTAGAAATCTACCTCCAGTTTGACGGTTTCACAGATGAGGTGCACCAGGCCATCCGCGGGGCGAAGTTGGCGGACATTAAAATGAAAGCGATCGAGAATATGCTGAAGCACGGCTTGCCCATCAATTTGGCGGCGGTGATTCAACGTGGGATTAATGAAGACCAAGTGGGTAAAATTGTAGAATTTGGCATTGCAACCAAAGGCATCCGCGGTGTCAATTTTCAGCCCGCCTTTTTCGCCGGACGCTATGACCATGATATGAATCCAATGGATCGAGTCACCAATACAGAAATTATGGATCGGTTGGAAAAGCAAACCGATGGTATGTTCCGAAAGACGGACTTTATGCCGCTGCCCTGCAGCCATCCGTCTGAGATCGCCCTCACCTACGCCTACATTAAGGGGAAAAAAGTAAAACCCATTCCTCGGTTTGTGAATCTGGACCCTTACATGGACCAATTCATCAATACAATTTATACGGATCCCCGGCCCATTTATAAAAAGGCCATTGAAGGATTATGGTCCGCTTCATCCAGTTTTAGCTCTATGAAGACGCTTTACGATTTTTCCTGTGTCTGCGGCATCCCGGTGAAAAAGGATTTCTTTACGGAAAAAGGGCGCCAGAAGATTGCCGATGAAAATGCATTCCGCATCATTATGATTCAGTTCCAGGACAAGTATAACTGGGATATGAAGGTGGTGAAAAAATGCTGCATTGGTTTTGCCATGCCTGACGGCAGGACCATCCCCTTTGATGCTTACAATGTACTCTACCGTGAAACCCACGAGGTGAAGCATTGGCAGAACGGAAATGTGCCGAAAAAAGTGCCCATGCCCACACCTTATGGATTTATATCTCAAAATGCCAATGGGGCCATCAAATCGAATGAACAATTAAATGGTCAAAAAACACCCACAAAAGAAAGAGACTTAACATGATAAAACGAATGCTAATTCTCTCAGCATTAATTATGCTGGCATGTGAAGATAAAGAAGAGATTAATCCTCTGGTTGGTACCTGGAATATGACATCTGCCGATGGCGCTCTGTATTTAAAATTAAATAAAACTCAAATGTTGTATATGGGAGAAATGAGTGGTGACATGAAAGTTTCCACATTCCATAACGGCACATCTGACGGTACATATGGTTTAAATGAATTTTATATTGATGAAACGTTTGATGGGATGGTAATAGGTGTTGAGGGATATGAAGAAGATTATAGTATTTATTATAATATCACTGATTATAATAGTCCACTCGACCAATATAACGGATCTAGAGTAAATATTTCTACGAGTTTAGGATATTTAGAATTTGTAGGTCAAAATTACAATTATACCATTGGAGAGCATTCATTAACAATTAATGCAGATACATTAATACGACAATTATATGTTGATAATACTGGATATGTCATTGATTCTACAAGACATGCCACTGTCTCCGGGTCTTTAACTGAATTGGGTATGGAAATATTAGCCAATGAAAATATTCTCTTAGAGGATGAATTCTTTATGCCCGAAGAAATCATCATTATAATCAATGAAGATGGCACAGGAGAAATAGATGAAACTTTTGAAGGAGACAGAGAGAAATCTGATATTGAATGGGTGTCGACAGACTCAACATTTACCTGGACATACTGTGAAGAATATGATGGCCAGATAGAATGCGATGAGGGACCAGAATTCAAATATGAAATATCCGGAGAAACACTCATATTATCTCAATATGAGGATATGTGTGAGGAATATGAAAGTTTTGGTATGTCCTGTGATGAAGTAATGCAGGAAGCATTTGGTGTGGAAATGGGGACATTGGAAGAGTTTTGGATGGAAATGAAGGTTGTTTTTTCCGCAACCGCATCTGCAAAAAAATCTGCCTACAAAATCAAACAAAATAAGAAAACGCGGCTTGGGGAATATTCATTGATGAATGGTTATAAACCGCTTAGGGAATTTCAAAAATAAAAGAAATGGCTCAACATGGCAATGGGTGATCGTTAAATGAAACGCCTCTGGTTCAAATAAAGGATAAAGAAAATGAATAAAACACGCACATTTCTCCTATCAGGATTAGCCACCATGACGCTAATTATAGCCGTGATTGAAACGGGATTCCTCAATTTGGAATCTCAACCTCTTATTGCCCAGGAAGATGCGAGTGGCCTAACACTTGAAAAGGATGGGGAACAGGTATTGATTCCTCTTGAGGAATGGGTAGTGGTATCCAGTGCATATGACCCCAGTAATACGGTTCGTGGTTTATATATGGGCATGACGGTTGATGCCCTCCGCATCCAGGAAAAAGGTGAATCTTTTGAAAGGGAAATTCCCATGGATGAAATTGGTTCAATTTTTAGAGGAAAAACAAAAACCACGAAGGAATACGTTTGGGGTGGCGTAAAGTTTGGTGGCTTGGTTTCTGTCGGAATAGGAGGCTTTTTTACTTTATTAGCTTTGACTGATGGTGGAGGGACAGATGCATTTCTCTGTGGTGGGTTAATGGCATTGTTTTCAGGTATTTATACGGTTCCCGGTGGTGCTTTATTAGGGTTTATCCGTGCAAAAGTTGCCGAAGGTAAAGCAGTGGAATATGTGATCGGCGAGGGAAATTGGACGATTGTTACCCCATAATCTTGTTTTGAATTAAAATTGGTAAAATTAGTCTTTATTTTCAGTATACTTAGTTTAATTCCCCATGGGCGCGACAGCGTTCAATTGGCGGGCATTCCATTTAAAGTCATTCAAAATGGTGATTCCAATCATCGGTACATTTGGGTCCACGGCGATGAACAGACGGCAAAGATGGCTTTAGAAAACCACATGAAAACACAGGAAGGTACTGCATTTCTTGTAACGGGGATTTTACGTGAAGCTGAATTTTTTGGCGGCATTATTGATCCCAACCGGATTTTTTCATCCGAAGGGGCCAAAGCCAATATTCAAAAATATAATCGAAAATGGTCCCGGGGAAAAAAAGCCGAAACACTTGAAATTATTAATCGAGATCGGGATTCTTTTTTAGAAAAAATTCTACCCCAAAACGGCGGATTGTTAATCGCCCTCCATAATAATTATCAGGGGTACAATATTAAAACTGAAATTCCATTGAGTAATGAAATTTCCATTAAGAAAGGCCAAAATCCTCGAGACTTTTTCATCTGTACCAACCGCGCCGATTATGAGGTCTTAGCTAAGTCACCCTTCAATGTGGTACTCCAGGAAACCATGCCAAAAAAGGATGATGGTTCACTCTCCTGGGCGGCCATGCGCCATGGGGTGCGTTATGTGAATATTGAAACGCGGCTGGGGTGGCTCAGTCAACAGAAGAAGATGTTGGCGTATTTGGAAAATCATCTCCCTTGAATTTTGATTGGGCCTACTTCGCCACATTTATCGTTGGCCTTTTATTCCTCTATTGGTTTGTCTTTCTCATTGCAGTTTGGCTGAAAGGTTATTTCACCGATATGAAGTTGGAGCGCTGGTTTCATGGTCAAATGGGATTTGGTGGCTATATCATGGGTGCCTTTACCGGCGCCGTTACGCCTTTTTGCTCCTGCACCACCGTCCCCATTTTCGCCGGCATGGTGGATAATAATATTAAACACGGTTATGCCATCAGTTTTCTCATTGCCTCGCCCACCATTAATCCACCGGCCCTCATTTTATTCTATGCCCTTTTTGGCGGACAGTTGACATTGATCTACGCAACTGTCTGTTTTACCATCGCCGTAATTGGCGGTATGATATTGGGAAATGAACGATTCAAATCATCCCTCATTGAAATATTTATGGTGAATGAAGATGAAGGATTTCGGTTGTCCGAAGTAAACCGCCAGTATATGGGCTTTTTAAAAACTCTGGCACCGGTGATTGTCATTGCGGCAGCTATTGCTACGGGTCTCAAAGGTTGGCAGCCATCTGATGCATTTTTGGGTTACACTTCTGGGAGTACATTTGCCATTCCATTATCGGTTCTTTCGGGTGGGATCCTGTATGCAGATATTGCCATGCTCCTTCCCATCGGCCAACTTTTTCTTGATAAAGGCCTGGACGTTGGGTTGGTTTTCTCATTCATGATGGCCGCATCAGGTGTGGGTCTTCCCAGTGTATTACTCCTGACGCGCATATTCAAAAAAGATCTATTGAGTTATTACCTCTTAACCATTTTCACTTTATTCACCACCGCAGGGTTTTTCATCTCATGGATACTATAGTTCTTTTTATTCTCTACGGATTCTTTTTTGCCTTCCTCACCGCACTCATTGCAGAAAAAAAGGGATACCCCGTTCGGAATTGGTTTTGGCTGGGATTTTTACTGGGATTTATTGCCACAGGGATTTTACTTTTTCAACCCCAAAAGGGTACAGGAACCCCCAAGTAAATTTCATTAAAAATAAATTCCCATTGATAAAAAAAATGAAATTATACCAAACTTTCTCGTCGAAATGAATAACACCATTATTAGCACCACCCCCGAGAACCCTCCTCATATGAGGAGGAGATTTAGGGGAGGAGAAAGGAATTGTAATGCATCCAATATTATATCAATCAGACACATTAATTATTGATTCCTATTCCGTCTTTTTTCTTTTGGCATGGATGGTGGGTGGTGTGGTGTTTTATCGGGAATTCCGCCGTATGGGCTGGGAACTGGAACAGATGCTTTTTGTCATGGTCGGCGCCATTGTGGGGGCGGTGATTGGTTCATACATTTTTAATGTATTCTTTGCGGGATTTGAAGAAGTGCCAGCACGGATTCGCGCCTTTGATTTTGCCGGTAAAACAGTATTGGGCGGTATTGCCGGGGGATTTATGGGTGTGGAGTTGGCGAAGAAAAAAATTGGATATCCCCATTCTACCGGCGATGCATTTGCGGTAGCAATTCCTCTGGGTCATGCCATCGGCCGAATCGGCTGTCTCTTGGGGGGGTGTTGTTTTGGCACACCTTGCACATTGCCTTGGGCCATCACCTATCCGGAAGGGTCCATAGCCCATCTTACCCAAATGGTTACTGGCGTTATTCCTGAAACAGCTACGATGTCATTGGCGGTTCATCCCACTCCTGTTTATGAAATTATTTTTAATTTAGCATTGTTTGGATACTTATGGCAAAAACGGGGGACCTATAAAGTACGAGGCAGTTCATTCAGATTGTACTTGGGAGCCTATGGATTATTTCGGTTTTTTGAAGAATTTGTCCGAGGCGATTCGCCTTTCCCGGAAGATGGCTTTTTGAAAGCACCACAATGGTTATTGTTGGCAGTCGTTATTTATTTTGGGTGGCGGTATTATCAAAATGAATTAAGGCAGGTTAAAACAAAAAAGGATATTAGCCCTAGAGTTGTAAGAGCAATGGCAAAAAAGATTAAAGAAGATGCACAGATGCACCGCAAAGGCAGAAAAGAGGGCGAAGAATAAACTGTTTGGCCATCTTAAATATAATAATCCGAATTATTCACTAGAAATTGAACGTACAAGAGAAGAGCTATTAAAACTTCAGACCGAAATTGGACAATACCGTTTCAGTCAAGAATTTCCCCTAATTACAAAAAATAAAACACATTATCCTTGAGGAGGAATGTTATGAGAAAAACATCAATTTTATTTGTTCTGTTATTTAATGGATTATTGGGTCAGCATTATCAAGTTGATTTTCAACCTGATGAATTCAAACAGAGGTGGACAGGTGTTCTTAATCAAATTGGGGACGATGCGGTGGCGGTGGTCCAAGGTTTTCCACTCTCCAATGGATTTATTATGCCACGACAGACAAATGCATTCTATTATTTGAGCGGTATTGAAACACCCCATTCCTATATCTTATTAGATGGGAGAAATAAAAAAGTCACCTTGTATATGCCACCAAAAAATGAACGCTTAGAACGTAGCGAGGGAAGGATTCTTAATGCGGAAGATATCAAACTGATTAAAAAACTTGTTGGGGTAGATGCAGTACTTTCTACCGACTTCATGCAAGAAAATTTTCCCCCTGATCTAAAACGAACCACAGCAATTTATACTATGTTTACGCCAGCGGAAGGGCAGGGTCAGAGCCGGTATGAACTAGAAGTAGCCAATGCATCAATTTCGGCAGACCCTTGGGATAGCAGAATTAGTCGTGAGGGCCGCTTTGTACAACTACTCCGAACACGAAATCGCCATAACAAAGTAAAAGATTTGACCCCGATTATTGATAATCTAAGAAGTGTAAAAAGCGCAAATGAGATTGCTTTAATAAGACGGGCATCGCAATTGGCAGGTTTGGGTATGATTGAAGCGATCAAAAGTACTGAGCCAGGTGTTTGGGAATATCAATTGGATGGTGCGGCTCGTTATGTTTACTTAATCAATGGTGCACGTCTTGAGGCCTACAGATCGATCACTGCTTCAGGCACAAAAAATATTAGTAATGGACATTATTATCGGAATGACAGTCAATTGAAAAGTGGCGACATGGTTCTAATGGACTATGCACCAGATTTCCGATACTATGTAAGTGATATTGGAAGAATGTGGCCAGTCAATGGAAAATATGAGCCATGGCAACGTGAATTACTTCAAATTATTTTAGAATATCGTAATGTCGTACTAGATATTATTCGTCCAGGAATTAATACAGATCAGATTTTGGAAGAAGCTAAACAGAAAATGAAGCCGATTATGAAGCACTATAAATTCTCAAAGAAAATTTATAAAAAAGCAGCTGAAAAAATGGTTCAATCGGGAGGCGGGGTTCTCTCCCATCCAGTAGGCTTGGCTGTACATGATGATGGTCCTTATCGTTATGGTCCGTTAAAAGTTGGACATGTATTTTCAGTGGACCCGCAAATGTGGGTACCAGAAGAGAATTTGTATCTTCGATATGAAGATACAATTGTAGTTACAAAAGATGGCAATGAGAATTTCACAGACTTTCTACCTTCAGAATTGGATGATTTAGAAGCATTGGTTCGTAAAAAGGGTATTCTACAAGCTTTTCCAGAAAACAACATGAAATGGAACAATTCAAAATGAAAAATAAAATAAAATTACTATTGGTTATAGCCATTTTTGTAGGCTTACTCTCTGCTCAAGGAGATGAATTCGATTCAAAATACTATAATGAAACGATTTACCTCCAACAGGGATTTCTGGGACCGAAATATATGATGGGCGGCAATTCATATTCGTTGGTTACGATAGGGGGTGAATTAAACAGATACCCCGACTCAGGGGAATTATATAGGAAATATAAATTTATGCGGTTGGTCGGTATGGGACTAATGGTTGCGGGCCCAATCTTAAGTGTTGGTATGACAAGACCTGGTGGGGGAGAAGGTCTTGATGATACCTATATGTCTGCATTTATTGGTTCATTGTTCTTGGGTACATTTGCACAAATAGAATCAATCAATAAGCTCAATGAAGCGGTGTGGGCTTATAATGGGAGTCAGTTAAAACAGAAAGAATTTGGGAAAAGGGTTCCGAATAAATAATCGGATTTATTTAATCTTTAAACTGTTGCCTATAAACACTTTTTCATTTAGCGCATCTTCTAAATATCCCATCATGACCGAATGGCCCGTTATGGTTTGGGGGCTTGTATCGTCATCCATGGCGGTTAAATGAATGGGTATCTTATTCATGGCGATAAACGCCGTATTTTCATTGCAGACGTAAAGGGATGGCGGTGAAGTATCTTTAAGTTTATCCCATGCAAATCGAATTTGGAAGTCTCCCTCATTGATCCCTAATCGCATATCCGGATTATCTGAAGTCAATGGTGCGCCGGTATACAATGGCAGCATGGTTTGCAAAATGACCCAAGGCATGGAGTTGGGTGGAATGTTTATATGATATGTTTGATTTTCAAAAAGATCAATGGCATGCTGGATGCCATTTGCATTTACCAATAGGTTATAATGGCTGAGCTGGATTCCCACACCCTTGTTCCAGAATACCATCGCTTCATGCTGAAGGAGTGGTTTAAATAAGGGATTGTGATCCTCTGAAAAGGGTTTAATGTTTTTAAAATAATTGGATTCACCCGTAATTGTCAAGACTGGGGCTGCGGATTTTTTTGCCCCATCCAAATCACCATCGCCAGTCAACACCAAAGAGGCGCCCAGGGTCCAAATGCCAAATGCCAGAATTTCACATTGGGGAAAGGGCAGTTGATCCATGAGAATACGATCTTTTGGTTTTACCCCTTCGGACACGAGCCAATTGGCGGTTTGTTGGGCCAGACGATAGACTTTATCTGAAGTCAGGCCCAAATCGGCGTAAACCATTTTTTCACCATACTTCACATTTTGGCCGTCCACCAAGGCGCGAAGATTGGGATAGGGAACCATATGTTCTATGGGTTCAATATTGCCCAGGCATTGAGCTTGATAGATGCGTTTTTTGATGTCAGTCATTTTAATTGGGATGTCATTGTGAATGCAGCGAAGCAATCCACCATTTTAAAATATCTTTCAAGGGGATTGCTTCTTCATTCCACAAAATGCGGAATTTCTTGCAATGACGGTCTTATTTATCCGGTTTTATTTGGCGGACAACTGTAAAAATATCATTAATCCGGGAATAGTTATTGCCCGCCAACCGCCCAACTGGTTTCAGTGCATCCAGATCAATGCGTCCATCTCTATAAACATCATCGTCCACATGGAACATGACAATATTGCCTATAACCACAAAGCCGCCTCCCGGTTCTGCTTCCCCCACAGGAACAATGGTCTGGAGTCTGCACTCAAAACTGACCTTAGATTCTTTCACACAGGGTGGCGCAACTTTTACTGAATCCACCGGCGTTAATCCGGAAACTTCAAATTCATTCACTTCTTTTTCAAAATCGGTGGCGCAGGCCACCATTGGTTCCACGATTTCTTCCGAAACAATATTCACCACAAATTCTTTCGTATCACGGATATTGTTCAGCGTATCCTTGGTGAGACCATCATATCCTCTCCGAGCCGGAGCAAACATTATTGTGGGCGGGTTGGAACATACACCATTAAAATAAGAAAAGGGCGCCAGATTCAAGATACCGTTTTTTGATTTTGTGGAAACAAAAGCGATTGGCCGCGGCACGATTGAGCCGATCATTAATCGGTGATTATCCTTGAAGGACTGTTTATCGGGATCAAATTTCATGATTCATCTAGCCACGATAATGGATAATTGGGCTCATCGATGCCCGCTGCCGCGGTGGTCATCTTCAACGGTTTAAATGTATCCACCATAACGGCAATCTCGTTCGCTTCTTTGGCACCTAATGAAGCTTCAATTTTCCCCGGTTGTGGGCCGTGGGGCAGTCCCATAGGATGATAAGTGATAGAACCTTGTTCAACACCTTTTCTACTCATGAAATTTCCTTCCACATAATAGAGAATTTCATCGGAATCCACATTGCTGTGGGCATAAGGCGCTGGCACTGCCTCCAGATGATAATCAAACAGGCGGGATACGAAATTACATATGACCAACCCTGGCGCTTGGAATACCTGGTGAACGGGTGGCGGCTGATGGACCTTTCCTGTAATGGGCATAAAATCATTCACATTAAAAACCCATGGGAAATAATAGCCGTCCCAGCCAACCAAATCAAAGGGATGATTTTTATATTCGTAAGATTGAAGCCCTTGGGCTAACCGTACTTTTACTTCGATGGACCCTTCGGAATGAAGTGTTTCAAATTCAGGCGTGCGAATATCCCGTTCGCTATAGGGAGCATGCTCTAATAATTGACCCAGTGTATTTCGATACCGGTTGGGTGTTTCAATGGGGCCGTGTGTTTCAACGATGAATAATTCCAGTGGCTCATCCACATCCAATTGCCAGATTACGCCTCTTGGAATAATAGCATAATCGCCATAAGTTAATTTCAGTGTGCCGAAATTTGTTTTAAGTGTTCCTTTGCCGCCATGGATAAAAAGACATTCATCGAACTGACCATTTCGGTAGAGATAATCCATGGAATCGGAAGCTGTGGCTTTAGATAGGATCACATCCGAATTAAAGAATAAGGGTACCCGCGATGAAATGGCGTCGCCCTTATGATTAAGTGCCCGCGAATTAAGATGGTGGTGGCGGTGTTCCTGATCCCATGGTTCCATTTTGACAGGGTCAATTTTTCCGACCTTTTTTACGGCAGTGGGCGGATGGACGTGATATACATTGGAATAAATATGGCTGAATCCTTCCCGGCTGATGAGTTCTTCCCAATATAGATTTCCCTCATCATCTCGGAATTGGATGTGCCTTTTATTTGGGAGGCGTCCCCTTGATTGGTAAAATGGCATTGTTAATCCTTAATTAAGGATGTAGAAACACGGTATGCCGTGTCTCTACACGATTTTATTTTCTAAAATACCCAGTCGTTCCACCGCTAATGTAACCACATCTCCTTTTTGAATCCAACCACCGGTATTTTCCGGGCGGAGTTCCAAAATACAGCCAGTACCCACCGTTCCTGAACCGATATATTCCCCGGGCACCAGTTTTGTATTCATACTTGCCCGTTCAATCATTTCACCAAATGAATGATAAAGGTCGTTGGTATTTCCATTTGAAATTTTCTTACCGTTCACATGACATGTCATACGTAAGTGAAGTTTACCATCGTCTCCCCAGGCATCTTCCAGTTCATCTGGTGTAACCATATAAGGGCCAAAACTGGACGCAAAATCTTTTCCTTTCGCCGGGCCGAGACTCATGGGCATTTCTTCCCGCTGAAGGTTGCGGGAAGACCAGTCATTCAAAATAGTATAACCGGCAATCACCTTATCCGCATCTTCAGCTTTAATGTTAGATCCACCGTTGCCGATGATAACGGCAAATTCCAATTCAAAATCAAGTTCAGTTGTTTTGGAAGGGTAAGGAATTTCGGCACCATGCCCATAACTGCAATTGGGATTGGAAAAATAGAAAATAGCTATTTTAAACCAATCAGGATTCATATCCAATCCACGGAGTTTACGGGCGGCGCGGACGTGTTGCTCAAAGGCATAAAAATCCCGGAAAGCGGGTGGATCGGGAATGGGCGGTAAAATGATCAAATCTGATTCAGGTTGGGATAGTGCTTCGAGGTCACCGTTAGAAACTTCAATTTCCAAGTCTTTTAAAAGTGAAAAGTTGTGATCCCAATGTGCAAGCGCTTCTTTCAAAGATCCAGGGACAGATAGAAATGTATCGTCCCCATTATTTTGGTTGACCCATTCTGCTGCGCGCGTGACATCTACAATTTGTTTTTCAACTTTGAATCCGAATCTCGGATTTGAATTATTCTGTTCTGCGTATGTTACAAATTTCATATTTTATTTTTTCTATTTGATGGATTAAAGGTTGCCGCGAAGTTCCTGTTCCCGTTCGATGGATTCAAACAAGGCTCTGAAATTTCCTTTGCCGAAACTATTGGATCCCTTGCGCTGGATGATTTCATAAAAAAGGGTGGGGCGGTCCTGGATCGGTTTGGTGAAGATCTGGAGAATGTAGCCATCTTCGTCGGAATCTACTAAAATACCTAATTCAGCTAGGATATTGATATCTTCATCAAAATCACCAACCCTTTCTATGAGTGTATCGTAATAGGTTTGGGGTGTGGGTAAAAACTCAACCCCCTTGGCTCTTAATTTTTTAACGGTCTCAATGATATTCCGTGATGACATGGCAATGTGTTGAATGCCGGCCCCTTCATAAAATTCCACAAATTCCTGGATTTGGGATTTTTTCAGCCCATCTGCCGGTTCATTAATCGGCATTTTGATCTTTTCATTTTCATTGGCCATAACGATGGAGCGGAGGGAGGTATAATCGGTGGAGACATCTTTGTCATCCACGGACCAGAACCGATGCCAGCCAAAAATCTTTTCATAAAAATCGCAAACGGGCTGCATGGCGCCATCGGGCTGGTTGCCCACCACATGATCAATATGGACGATGCCAACAGGATCTGCAACCATATCTACATCCATGACTTGATAACCGGGCAAAAAGACACCCTTATAATTATTGCGCTCCACAAATGTATGGGTAGTGTCGCCATAAGTTTTAATGGTGGCTACAATCGCTTCCCCTTTTTCATCTTCGATTAACTTCGGTTCACTAACACTCTCAGCCCCCCGTTCAGTAGTCTCCTTCCATGCGTTTTCTGCATGATCCACTGCAAATGAAACATCCTTTACACCGTCCCCATGTTTGTCAATATGATGGCCCATTTCTGTGCCGGGAACCAAGGGAGAACTGAGTACAAAGCGTACCTGGTTTTGCTTCATGACATAACTCACTTTATCTCGGCACCCCGTTTCAAGTCCTTTATAGCCTATGGGCTGAAATCCGAGACAACTGCGATAATAATGGGCTGCCTGTTTGGCGTTGCTCACATAGAGTTCGCAATGGTCAAATGCATTAATTTTATAACTGTTCATCATCACCTCAATTTGATAAGATAGATTTTATAGCATCAATAAATCGCCCATTTTCATCAGCGGTTCCAATGGATATCCGGATGCAATTGGGCCAGCCAAAAGCCTTCAAATTCCTTACTATGACACCTTTTTTTAATAGGGATTGAGTAATATCTAATGCTTGGGTATTTGTCTCCCAGATAGATGTGAGAAAATTGGCCACGGATGGGATCGTTTCAATTCCTAAAGATGTCAATTCTTTTTGTAAAAATATGTATCCATCATTGTTAATGGCCAATGTTTTTTCCAGAAATTTTATATCATCCATGGCTGCAGATCCGGCGGTATGGGCGATAAGTGAGGGGGAAAAGGGTTCTTTCACCTTCATTAAATTTCGGATAAGTTCATCATGAGCAAATCCATATCCTATTCTTAAGCCTGCCAAGCCATAAGCTTTAGAAAAGGTACGCAGTGTAATGATATTGTCGTAGCGATAAGTCATGGAGTCGGGATAGTTATCTCGAGACTGTGCGAATTCGTAATAAGCTTCATCCAAAATAATGAGCACACGTTCAGGAACATGGACATAAAATTCTTCAAATTCTTCCCGGGTAATGTAGGTTCCCGTGGGGTTGTCGGGATTGGCAATATAAATAATTTTGGTATAATCCGTGACTTTTTCCGCCATGGCTTCTAAATCATATCGATAATTTTTCATGGGAACCCAATGGACTTTTCTTCCCGATGCATTGGCTAAAACGCGGAACCCGATAAATGAATTGGCAGCAGAGACAATTTCATCATCGCTGAGCAAAAAAGTGCGCATAATGGTGGACATAATCCCTTCACTTCCGCCCCCTATAATCACATTTTCTATTTTAATATTGAAACGGTTGGCCAGCTTGGTTCGCAGTTCAAAACCGGAAATATCGGGATAGCGGTGGAGTCCTGATAATGAATTCGCCATGGCTTCGATTGCTTTTGGTGAGGGGCCCAAAGAATTTTCATTGGATGCTAATTTATCCACATGATCCAGTCCTAATTCGCGCTGGACTTCTTTAATGGCTTTGCCAGGGACATAATTTGCCAAATTTTGAATGTATGAGGGAACGAGGGGCATTAAATGGGCAATCGCGTCTGGTTTTTAAACGTGGAAAGAACTACGGATGTTTTTAAATGCTGTACATTGGGCAGGGCCGAAAGGCCATGGAGGATTAATGTGTCATAATGGGGGATATCTTTTGTGGCTATTTTTAAAAGGAAATCACCTTCGCCGGTAATATGGTGGCATTCTAACACTTCATCCATACCGGAGATGGATTTAAAAAAATCTTCCACGGGCGTTTCTCCATGGCGGGTAAGTGTAACTTCTACAAATGTGAAGCAGTTAAAGCCAGCCAAACCCGCATGTAATAAAGTGACATAGCTATCGATCAACCCACTGGATTCAAGTTTCTTTACCCGTTCTAATGTACTGGAAGCTGAAAGATGAACCCGTTTTGCCAATTCAGCATTGGTAATCCGGGCATTGGATTGAAGTTCGTTCAGGATGTCTTTGTCTGTATGGTCTAATTGCATAAGATTATTCGTATAACAATAATTATTACAGAAGAAAATATTGCAAATAATCATAATAACAAAATATAATCCTGTAATCATATAATGAATAAGAAGATTGTTTTTTATCCTCTAATTTCTGCCTTATGAATTCCGGATATATTATTTGAAAATCGAAGGGCCATTGGTTTCGGGAAAATTCGTTGACCGGCCGAATCGTTTCATAACTATGGTGGCGGTTGACGGTCAAATTGTTCGTTCCCACCTACCGGACCCGGGCCGATTGAAAGAGCTGCTCATTCCCGATGCAGAACTCCTTTTACGGCCAGCACCAAAAGGTTCAGAGCGGAAAACTAAATATTCCACTGTTATGGTTTGTCATGAAGGCCAATTGATATCTTTGGTTTCGGCATTACCAAATCGATTCGTATTGGAATCACTTCACAATGGCAACTTGCCTATGTTTAATGACTACCAATTAATCCGGGCGGAAATACCCATCGGGAACCATCGGTTCGATTTTTTGTTACAGGATAAAAATGAAACCCCATTCTATTTGGAAGTAAAATCAGTTACATTTGTGGAAGAGGGGCTGGCTAAGTTTCCTGATGCAGTTACGGAGCGGGGTACTCGCCATGCCAATGCACTGTCCGATTTAGTCCAAAAAGGTAAGGGGGCAGGAATTTTGTTTGTCTGTCAGCGGCCCGATGCAGATCGGTTTGAACCCATGTGGGAGAGGGATCCGAAATTTTCTCAGGCTCTTTATGGTGCACAAAAGGCAGGGGTTCTCGTGTGGTGTATTACCACAAATATTTCAGAAACTGAAATGACATATCAAACAGAAATACCAGTAAATTTAGTGCCACCTGAATAAACTATTAATTGATTTGACTCGACCAATAATTCTAAAAAAATGCATGATCTTCATTGTACTATGGATAGTTGCATTGATGATCTATTCCTGTGCAGCGGTAGCGACTCCCGATGGTGGACCGAAAGATGAAACACCACCCCAATTTATTTCCGCCATGCCAGAGGCGGGCAGTCTTCATTTTAAAGGGGGAAAAGTTTCTATAAAGTTTTCCGAATATATTAGTGAAAAATCAATCAAAAATGCGGTTAAAATTTCTCCCCATCTTGATTTACCAGCGGAAATTAAATATGCCGATGATGAACTCATCATAAACTTTCCGGAAGATTTATTACCGGATCAAACTTATGTGATTACTATCAATCGAAATTTAAGGGATGAACGTAGTGTGGCCCTGGATCAATCCATTCAAATCGCATTTAGTACTGGGGAAATCATCGATGAAGGGTCCATTTCCGGAAGAGTATATGGGGAAGATGGTTATGGGGTTCATTTATGGAAGTTGGAAAAAGAATTTGAGGATTCCATATTTTTTACGGAACCGCTGTATGTGTCTGAGGCGGATGATGATGGATTTTTCAATTTCAAATATTTGGCTCCGGGTGACTATATAATACTGGGAATCGAACGAAGTGCTGCCGGAGCCACCCTTGTTCCTCAAAGAATGGCCTATGGCGTCAGTTCCAAAAAAGTTTATTCATTGGCAAAAAACCAGAGAATTGATGGAATTTACCTCAGACCAAAACGAGAGGCGCCACCATTAAAAATGACCCATGGAGAATGGTTGGGTAAACGATGGGGATGGATGTACTTTAACCAAGAATTAAATGATATAGCATTCAAGGGGTTAAATATACGTGATTCAAAAGAAGGGGTCTATTCTCTTGATTTTTATCAGGATGAACAGGATAAGAAACGGTTTCTGCTCATTGCGTCCGATACGCTCAATGAAGGGAAAGCCATATTAAATATTGAATCAGTTGTATCTGGGAATGACTCCCTGCTCACCCATGCAAAAATCAATTTTCGCGTTCCGGGTAAAATAGACACAACTGATGTAAAACTAACCCAACCAGAAAGTACGATTACAATTCGATTGGAAAAAGATGGAGGACCTACCATTCCCATTGTATTTTCGAAACCCATCATGGCCATTACTGATAGCGCATTCTTTTTGGTCGCCGATACGGATACAGTTGTGGTGGAAGTCGATTGGATGAATCCCACAGAAATTGACTTTCTCCCACCGATGGGTTGGCAGGAAAAGACTAAGTATCAATTGATGGCATTTGCCGATAAATTGACTCCGATTGAAGGAAAATCTCTCAAAGATTCTGTCACTTATATTCGGTTTAATTCAGAGAAGAAATTAGGGTATGGTGGTTTGAGTGGGCTGATTGAAAATGAGGGAATCCAACCTTTGATTGAACTTAGTAATTTGAAAAAAGGGCTCGAAATTTTTCATTCTTCCGTAAATTCTAATCTTCAATTTCACTTTAAAAACATACCGGAAGGTCCATATCGTTTGATGATTATTTATGACCGAGATCAGAATGGGGAGTTCTCCTATGGTTCCGTTTTGCCCTTCCAACATAGTGAATGGTTTTATATACACCCGGATACTTTTGATATACGTGCCAATTGGGATATTGATGTGGGTCTGATCCAGGAAGAAAGGCAATAAAGCCAGATGTATTGTGTCATAATGGCGGGAGGGCGCGGCACGCGGTTTTGGCCATCCAGCCGTAGAGAAAACCCCAAACAGCTTTTAAATATTGTGGGTGATGCATCCATGCTTCAAATGACGGTTGATCGTTTGAAAAAGATGAAAAATGTTGAAGATATCTTTATTGTAACCGGAAAAGATTTGGCGCCTAAAATTCGAAAATTAATTAATGGTATAAAACCAAAAAATATCATTGTGGAACCCAGCAGAAAAAATACAGCACCGGCTATCGGCCTGGCTGCGCTCCATATTAAAAATATACGTGAAGATGCAGTGATGGGTGTCTTTCCAGCAGATCATCTTATTGTAGGGCACCAAAAATTTGCAAGAACCGTTCGATCTGCTATTCAACTGGCGACTAAGAATGGATCATTAGTAACCATTGGAATCAATCCTACTTTTCCTTCAACTGCGTATGGGTATATCCAATATGATCCGAACAGTCCGGAAGATCATTTGAATGGTTATAGCGTTAAAACTTTTGCGGAAAAACCTCACAAAAAATTGGCAATGCGATTTTTAAAAAGTGGTGATTTTTTATGGAATGGTGGCATGTTTATCTGGAAAACCTCTACATTTTTTGAACAAATTAATGCACATATGCCAGATCTAAATGATCAGTTAATAAAAATTGAAAAACGGATCATCCAAAAGAAAGATTTTACCCGGTTGTGGAATAATATTGATTCCGAATCTGTTGATTATGGTCTCATGGAAAAGTCCAATCACATTTATGTGGTGAAAGCAGAATTTGAATGGAGCGATCTAGGTTCATGGGAAGCGGTATATGACGTATCTCCAAAATCCAAAAATAAAAATGTAATTCGGGGCGAAGGTGTGGTCATTGATGGACATAATAATTTAATTCAATCGAATGGCCATTTTACGGCGGTCATCGGTGCAGATAATTTAGTGGTAGTGAATACGAAAGATGCGACCCTGGTGATCCCGAGGGATAAAGTGGAAGATGTGAAAGCGCTGGTTCATTATCTTGAAAAAAATAAACAAAACGATCTTTTGTAATCCATGGCAAAGATGAAAGCAGAAAAAATGTTGACCCTTTTTGAAGAGTTGGCAGAGAAAATGCAGATTAATATTGTCCAGGGAAAGGGAGATTTTCAGGGTGGATTATGCTCAGTAAATGAAGAAACATACATTGTGCTCAATAAAATAAAACCGATTGATCAGCGGCTAAATATAATGGCAAGAGAATTCGGAAAATTGAATACGAATAATATATTTGTCCAGCCCATCCTCCGAGCTTATATGGAAGATATCCAACAGGATATTTTCTAATTACTTTATTCTAAAAGTTCTTGAAATAAATCCTCAGTCGTCAGTACACTTCAGGCCTCCATCCTTTGTCCGAGGTAGAGAAACATAAAAATTAGATAGATAATATTGAAGGATATTTAATATGAAAGAATACGCAGCAAAAGATATTCGCAACTTTGCCATTGTTGGGCATGGTGCTTCAGGGAAAACAATCCTTTCTGAATCCATGCTTTCAAATGGAGGTGAAATCAATCGTATTGGGTCCATCGAAGGGGGCTCTACCATATCAGATTATCACCATGATGAGCACGATCGGCAAATCTCTATTCATTCTTCGCCGCTTCATTTAGAATGGATGAACACAAAATTTAATTTGATTGATACACCGGGCTATCTCGATTTTATTGGTGAATCAATATCATCATTAGCCGTTATTGATTTAGCAGTGGTGGTGGTTCATGCGGTGAATGGAATCGAAGTCGGGACTGAACAGGTTTGGAATTACGCCAATGATTATGGCTTGCCTAAAATGATTGTAGTGAATGGATTGGATCGGGAACATACAAAGTTTGACCACATTCTCCAACAGGCCAAAGATCACTTTGGCGGAAAAGTTTTCCCCATGCAGCTCCCTGTAAATTCGGGCCCGGGATTTAATCAAATTATTGATGTATTGCGTAGTGAAATCATAACATACAAGACTGATGGAAGCGGTCAATATACAGAAGCGGATATACCGGAAGAGTGGAATGACCGGGTGCAAGAATTACATCAGGAGTTGATTGAGTATGTAGCCGAGTCCGATGATTCATTATTGGAAAAATTCTTTGAACAGGGGAGTTTATCGGAAGAAGAAATGCGGGATGGATTGCATCAGGCTATTCAGAATCAAGTATTTATCCCCTTATTTTGTACGGCGGGAACGCAAAATATTGGCGTAGCCCGCGTTATGGATTTCATAGCAAAATATGGATCTTCTCCTGTGGATCGAGCGAAGATAAAAGGAGAAGATGTAAACTCAGGAGAAGCGGTAGATATTGCTTTGGATGGAAATAACCCTGTGGTACATGTATTTAAAACGATAAGCGAAGCTCATGTTGGTGAGCTTTCTTTTTTCCGAGTCTATTCAGGTACGATTACAACAGGTATGGATTTGTATAATACATCCCGCGGTAGGTCCGAACGGTTTGGACAAATGTTTTTAATGAATGGAAAAACCAGGACCAGTGTTTCTAAACTATATGCCGGGGATATCGGTTCAGTAGTTAAACTGAAGGATACCCATACGGGCAATACCTTAACGGGTCAGAATAATAAGGTAAAAATTCCATCGGTTAAATTACCGAATTCGAATATTCATCTTGGGATTCGATCGAAAGCGAAAGGGGATGAAGAAAAAATTGCCACCGGATTAGCTACCATACACGAAGAAGATTCCACTTTTGTGTACAACGTGGATTCTGAATTGCGTCAAACCGTGTTATCCGGTCAGGGTGAATTGCATCTTCAAGTGTCCATTGATCGCCTAAAGCGCCGTTTTAATGTGGATGTAGAGTCATTCAGACCCCGAATCCCCTATCGAGAAACAATCCGGGCAGACGGTTCATCAAAATATAGACATAAAAAGCAAAGTGGCGGTGCAGGGCAATTTGCAGAAGTTTGGATGAGGATTGAACCTAAATCCCGTGGTGAAGGAGTTGAATTCACCCAATCTTTGGTGGGACAAAGTGTGGATCGTGTTTTTGTCCCTTCCGTTGAAAAGGGCGTCAATGCGGCATGCACGGATGGGGTTTTGGCAGGTTACCGTGTGGTGGATTTAAAAGTTAATTTTTACGACGGAAAACAACATCCAGTTGATTCTAAAGATATTGCTTTTCAAATGGCAGGGAAACAAGCGTTTAGAGAAGCCTTTATGGGGGCAAATCCTTGCTTGCTTGAACCGGTACTCAATGTGGAAATTAAAATTCCTGAAGATTATATGGGCGATGTAATGGGAGATATTTCCAGCCGTCGTGGAAAAATTATGGGTATGGGTTCTGAGGGTGCATTTCAGCAGATTAAAGCACAAGTGCCGCAATCGGAGATGTATCATTATTCCACAACATTAAGATCACTCACTGGCGGCCGCGGTATTCATTCGGAAGCATTAAGCCATTATGAAGAAGTACCCAGAGATATGGAAGCGAAAGTAACCGCAAGCGCGAAAGCAGCTCAAGAAGAAGATTGAGTTACAACTCACTAATCACCAAACCATGAATAAACTCTGGGCTCCGTGGCGGATGGAATATATTCGTGCGAAAAAAGACAAAGATGAGGGTTGTGTTTTTTGTATCAAATGTGGGTCGGAAAATGATCGAGATAATTTGGTTCTTCATCGAGGTAAGAACGCTTTTGTCCTCATGAATCTTTATCCATACAATAATGGGCATATCATGGTTTGTCCCTACGACCATGTGGAATCAACGGAATCGTTAAGTAATGAATGCATGAGCGAAATCATGGCACTGGCTGATATTGCAATGGCAATATTTAAAAGAACGATGCAGGCCCAAGGATTTAATTTCGGTGCAAATATTGGTGTTTCTGGCGGTGCGGGGATTGCGGATCATATCCATTTTCATGTGGTCCCCAGATGGGTGGGAGATACTAATTTCATGCCCGTCGTTGGACATACAAAAGTCATGGTTGATGGACTATTTGAAACATACGATAAACTCAAACCTGAATTTGATAAACGGAAATAAATAAATGGACTTTACGCATACCTGGCTACCCTTTATCTATCTTTATGGACTTGGCGGCATCCTTTTTATTGCCGGAATTATTATAACCATAAAATCCGGTTCATTTGATTTGAATCGAAAAGCCCATAAAAAATGGATGTGGGTTCTTCTTTTTGGTTTTGTTTGGTATCTCATGATGCATGCATTAATGACATGGGCAGCCTTAGATATTATTTCTGCGTATACAGTACCCATTGTTTTACTTGGAATGGTGGTGGTTTTTATCATTGTAACGTTGAAGCTAAGAAAGATTAAGGAAGTATAATGCAGACATTCCATAGTATTGGAACCACGACGGATTGGATTGTCATGGTTGTCTATTTTATCGCCATCATGCTTTTCGGCAGTTATTTCGGCCGATATACAAAGAATACATCCGATTTCTTTTTTGGTGGACGGAGATTTTCCTGGTGGTTAATCACCATGTCAATTGTAGCCACGGGAGTAGGCAGTCATAGTTTTGTGAAGTATTCTGCCAAAGGATTTGAACACGGTATTTCTTCCTCAATGACCTACTTGAACGATTGGTTTTTCATTCCGTTTTTTATGTTCGGATGGCTTCCCATTATCGTTTATTCCAAGATACGATCCATACCGGAATATTTCGAAAAACGATTTAGTCCTTCAGCCCGATTTCTTGCTACCATTCTCTTGCTGCTTTATATGATTGGATATATTGGGATTGGATTTCTTACGCTTGGTAAGGCAGTCATTCCCATGTTACCAGAAGCTTTTACGGTATTAGGCATGACATTGCCTATCACCCTCATGGGCGCTATTATCGTCATTGCGGTTATTACGGGCGTTTACATTACTTTCGGCGGACAGACCGCTGTGATATTCACGGATCTACTCCAGGGATTTATACTTCTGTTTGCCGGATTCCTTTTATTCTTTTTCGGCATTACATATCTGGGTGGATTTGATGTGTTTTGGAATCTATTGCCCACAGAATGGAAACTGCCATTGGCAGATTTTAATCAGCCGGCAAACTTTAATTTTGTCGGTATTTTTTGGCAAGACGCCATTGCGGGATCCATTGGTTTTTTATTTATGAACCAGGGATTAATCATGCGTTTCATGGCATGTAAAAATGTGGATGAGGGCCGGAAGGCAGCAGCAGTGAATATCTTGTTTGTTTTACCCATATCAGCCATCGTTGTGGGGAACGCAGGCTGGATCGGGAAAGCCATCTCCGTAGTCAGCCCTGATATAATCAGTCCGTCTGTATCACCGGATGAAATATTTGTGGTGGTTGCCAATATCATTGCAAGCCCCGGCATGTTCGGATTCATTATGGCCGCTTTGACAGCCGCGTTAATGAGTACAGTAGATACTTTAATTAATGCAACGGCAGCCATTTTCATCAATGATGTTTATAGGCCGGTCCAGCAGTTTTTTAAGAGAAATGTCATGTCAGACATTGAAAGAGACAGAAAAGAATTGCTGGCTGCCCGTTATGCATCGATTGGTGTAACAGCCCTGGGCGTTTTGGCAGTGCTTGCCTTTAAAAACTTCCCTACAGTGTATGAAGCACATGGCTATTTCCACTCCACATTGACACCGCCGCTTGTGGTAGGGATTTTCTTAGGTGTATTCTGGAAACGATTTACACCTGCAGCGGTAATTACGACATTTGTTGGTGGTGTGGCACTCATGATTTTGGGTGCAAGATATCCCGGAATCTTGATTGCTCCCTTTGATCATGGCATTGAAATGAATCCGGATCATCCCTATTCTTACATCCGTGCGTTGTATAATACACTGGTTTGCTCGGGTGCTGCAGTGGTAGTTACATTAACGACTCACTGGCAAAGAAAATTAATTACAGCAATCCGGGAAAAGCAAAACCAGAAAATGATAATGAATATGATGGTTGCGATCACAGTGATGGTTTTTGCAGTAGTCTTGTTTAATGTTTCAGTGTTATCCGTTCAGGTATTAGCTACCATTGTCGTATTGATTTTGTTACCATTGACAGTGACTTATTATGTTAAATATGATGAAAATATTAATACAAATGGGTTAACGGCCTCATCCATTGATGTTGCACGTAATTTATTTAAAGGCGGTAATCCCAATGATCAGGAAGGTAAAAAGGTTTTTGTCCAATTGAAACAAATGGACGGTGATGATACAGTTATACATTTTTCAACTAAAGATATGGCTATGATGAAAGCAGCAGTTGGTGACCTTGTTTATATTTCGGATAAACGAAAATGGATGGGTGGATTAAAATCCATTCATTCTGTATTTGGTGTACCCCATGATGAGGATGGAACAGTTTACATTACGCCAGACCAAATTAAACATGGTTTATTCGTTGAAGGAAAAATACTTGAAGCAGAAAAAGAAATGTAGAGGTTGATGCAGGGGGGAGAAATAGTATAAATTCGCGCCGATTTTTGAATCAGTTTTGATTTAAAATCCACGATCCGGAGTAGCTCAGTTGGTAGAGCGAGTGGCTGTTAACCACCAGGTCGGGGGTTCGAGTCCCTCCTCCGGAGCAAAAATGCTCTTGGGCCATCAGCAGGTCCGGGAGCATTTTTATTTTATGGGTAACAATGAGTCTCTGTCCCGCAGCATACGGGGGTTTCTTATATATCAAAGTTTAGAGGGACGAGAAGTCTATCCTGATAGCGAAGCGTATTGGGAAGTCATTTTCCCAGTCACACTGGAGAACAAAGCATCCTCAAATTCATCATTTGAGTTATAGCATTTTCCCATGACTGAATTCCATAATTTTTCATCTTCCATACAAAAGTAAAAAAAGACGTTATCATGCCAAGGTGTGAATGCATTCCAAACAGTGCTGAAAATTTTCTCTTTGATTTCCATGGAATAAGAAAATTTACCCGCAGCATTTTCCATGGGTATTTGCAATACTTTGCTTGGGATCCCCAATGAACGAAGACTCTTAATGGCCGGTTTTATAAAGGTCAATGTCCCCAGAGAAATCATCCCAATTTCGTTCGAAGAAAATGTAGATAAAATTGTTTGCACAACTTCAGTATAATCTTTTTCAAAACCCTTATAATACACAATGGGATGAAAGTGAAACCCAACAATGACGCCCTTATCTGATAATTGTCTGGCAGCAAATAACCGCTGTTCAATTGAGGCAGTAAAATGCTCTTCATTATTAATAATGGTTTGGGGGTTTAGGGACCAACACACCATAATGTTTGGCGGAAGATTTACAGATAAGAAATAATCTATATTTTTGGTTTTTGTTTTGAATTCAAGAATAATATTTGGATTTTTTCGGGCAAAGTCTAATTGTGCATCTAATACGCCATTTCGATTTCCCATGGCCAAAGAATCGGATGACTGTCCCGATCCAATATGATAATTTTCATTCGGGTCCAGTTTAATATTGTCCAGTTTCTCAGACAGGTTTTCTTCAATTCCGATTGCACCATCTTCATAAAAAGTTTGGATACTGCAATAGCTACAGCCAAGCCCACATCCTTGAATAGCATCGATGGTTTTTAAATTGCAGCAGACCGTCTTTTCTGAAGCAACCGGACATAGTCCAAATATATCGTGATCTTCTGTATGATTTTTTACTTTTCGGACAAGACTTTTTACCTTAGGTGCATTATTTTCGTATGTGGATGGATTCTCTTTTAAAGATACCCAATCCTGTTTTATTTTGCTTAAAATTGCTTTTTTCTTACTGCCATTATTTGATAAAAATAATGGTTCAATTTGATTCCATTTTTCTTCTATTGATGGTTCATTCCACATATGATAATCGACAGCTATTTCTGTCAATTGATTTAATTCCTGAAAGGTTAGACCATATGTTTCTCCAGTATTATGAATGAATTTTTGAATAGGTTGATCCAAGGATTGGAATAATTTATTTTTACTGAATTCAGTAAATTTGACAGAATAATTTTTAGGAATCATATGAGTATTTTAATGCAGTCTAACAGGGTGGAAGTTTACTGGATTTATATCATTTGTCTGGCATGTAATTAGAAGGATGATCTTTTTTGTTTTTTCCATCGTGAGAAAAATAATATTTCCATTTATGTGTTTTGCTAGATTATAACATTTAGCAAAGTGGGGCTTTTTCCTTATGGTCTACATTGGTTATGAAATAAATTAGTCCCTTAAAATCATGAGATATTTCATCAAACATTATATCGGTACTTTCCTATTTTTCTTTTTTTCCTTTTGCGTTGCTCAAGATCCCCCGGGAATTGATTGGAAGCAAATACAGACCGAGCATTATCAAATAATTTTTCCGATTGAGTTAGGTTCAGAGGCCAATCGGGTCGCCAATACCATGGAACATGTGCATCAAAGTATTGGGAAATCACTGGAAGGCAATCATAGAAAAATCCCCATTTTACTCAGTAATAGAGGCGCCATCCCTAATGGGTTTGTGGGGCAAGGTCCCTGGATGTCTGAATGGTTCAACATCTCCATCATGATGAAGGGAATGGGATCCACCGAATGGTATCGAGATCTAGCTGTTCATGAGGGAAGGCACGTTATTCAGAACAATTATTTAAACCAAGGTGTGAGCCGTTTTGTTGGATCTGTATTTGGCGAATCTACCCAATCTCTTTATACGGGGCTACTCATCCCCTCCTGGTTTTGGGAGGGAGATGCTGTGGGAATAGAAACGTCCCTTACCCAAGCTGGACGTGGACGGTCTTCTCAATTCAACCGAACATCCCGGGCGCTCATTTTAGAAGGGAAAAAATTTAATTACCACCAATCTTTATATGGATCGTATAAACAAGATTATCCCGGTCACTATGAATTTGGGTATTTATTAACCAATCACGTCAATCGCCAATTTGGAGAAAAGGCCTGGTCAAAGATTTTGAGTAAGACCATGCGGTGGCCGTTTACATTAAATCCTTTTTTCCCTCTGTCCAGAGCGATAAAAAAAACAACAGGGTTATCCACTGCTCAACTTCATAACGATACATTTTATGATTTAAAGGAATATTGGTCAGGGCAATCGGAACATGTTATAGAAAGTGCTGCAGATGCGATCAGCCCAAAACCAAGAGTCAAAACGAATTATCTTTTTCCCGCAATGAACCAATCCGGTGAAATTATCGCACTTAAAACAGGGCTTGGTGATGTCCCCACCATTATAAAACTGGCGAATGGGAAGGAGACTACCTTAACAAAAATTTCTTCAGTCGTGCCGTTGTTTGGATATCACTCAAATGGGGATTATGCTGTTTGGTCGTCTTATGATCCAGATAAACGCTGGACAAAATTAAGCTGGGCCAATATCCGAGTTTTTGATATTGAAACAGGAGCCTTACGAAAAATCACGTCTAATATGCGGCTATATAATCCGACCATTTCATCAGATGGAAACCATATAGTAGCTGTCTCATCTACTGAAAACCGACATTCTTTATTGGTGATATTAAATGCAAAGACCGGTGAAATTATCGACCGTGTGGAAGCACCCAATGGGGGATTTATTATGTCCCCATCTTGGTCAGCAGATAATGAGGAAATTATATTCACCTCCCAAAAGTTTAAGGGGAGAGGTATTTATATTTATCAGCCGGACAAAAGAGAATTTGAACAAATAAAACAGGAGAGTTGGATACCGGTATATAAACCGGTAATAAATGGGGATTATATCATATATGAATCTCAAATTGATGGTGTGGAAAATCTGGTTGCCATTCATCGAAAGGATAAACGGGAGTTTCAAGTTACTTCCAGAAAATTTGGTGCGTCCAATTTATCTCCCACGCCAAATGGCCGATTATTATTTAATGATTATTTATCCACAGGTGATGCTATTTCAATCATGGATTTCCAACCGAGCGCGTGGGATGAAATATCTGCAAATCGTTCGCATCCAATTCAAGGGCTGTCGTATTCATCTGAAATAAAACCTGTTTTTGATGAACCAGTTTCAACTAAATCCTATAATATTGCGGATTATAAAACTTCTGCTCACCTTTTAAATTTTCATAGCAGATATATTTTTGATGGTGACTTTAATCCATCATTGGGAATTCAGTCAAATAATATTCTCGGAACCCTATCATTCGGTGGCGAAATTTCCTATAATACCAATGAGGAAACCACCCATACAAAAACGAGAGGAACTTATTCTGGGTTTTACCCCATAATCAATTTTGAAATTGGTGTAGGGAAACGCAATGTAGGATATGGTCCATTTCATCAAAAAGTGGATCATAGTAATGATACATTAATTTATAATGTTAATGAAAGATGGAATGAATCAACCGTTGATTTTGGGGTGTCCATTCCCTTGATTAATGCATTAAATGGTATTCGCACAAAATACGCTTTTGCAAAAATCGGGACTAAATATATTCGCAGATCCAATACCACTCATCATTTTGATTTTCTTTCGATCCCTCCAAATGTTCGTGTGACTAATGAAAGAAAACGCCCTGATAGAGATGGAAATATCATTCCTGTTTATATTGAATCATCAATGTATTCTATTGATGAAAAATCGCCCCGGGATTTGGGGAGTCCTGGATGGCAGTTTTATGGTTATGTCGGTGGCATGCCTTTTGGTGGCATGTGGAAAGGTCAGCAAATATCCTTTCGGATACACCACGGAATGAAAGGATTGGACCAGCATCATTTTATTTCTTCTCTATTTCAGTGGGAGACAAACGATGGAGATTACACTTTTCCGTCAAAGATTGGATTCCCAAATGGATATAATTGGCATGCATTCAATAAAGGTTGGCGCATAAAGATGAAATATGAATTACCCTTATTATACCCGGATTGGACCCTGCCATTGAGTATTTCTTATCTCAAACGAATTACGGGAAGCATTTTTGTAGATCAAGTCAACATGAACCAATATGGTCCCATGCTATCGGTCGGTGCAGGCGTTACATTTGAATGGGGTGGATTTTTTGATATCAGTATGCCCATTCCATTAACGATCAATTTCTATTTTCATCCAAATACCAGAGAGACAGGGATTCAATTCGATTTTGAATAGTTGATGATTATGATGTATGTTATACCGTGTTTAAACCAATAATATTTAACTCCTTTGTGATGAGGTATGTATGAGCAATCGAGGATCAGACAGAAGACAGGCAGTACACGAACGCAGGAAAAGTGGAGAAAGACGGAATCAAAGGATGTCTGTTAAAAAGGACCAAAGATCTGGAGAACCTCGGCGGAATGCAGATCGAAGAACAGTGATCGATCGAAGAGGCAGATAACACTTAGTAAATATCAAATTTATAATTTTACAATGAAAAAATTTAATATTCGTATCATTTCCATAATTCTTGCGGTTTGGATGGGCATTTTTATCCAGATTAGCACTATCCATTTGGGTCATGGGCATGACCTCATTCCTTTGAAACATAGCCTTTGTGCTATTGACTGTGAAGAAAAATCTCACCATTCTGTCTGGGAAGCCTGTGAATTGTTTATGGGCAAACGCCTCACCAACAATGATGGTATTATTTCTACCGTAGACCAAATCCCAATTGAATTCGAAACAATTCATTGGACACGTCAATATTTCCTCTCAACTGCATCCCAGAATCTTTTCCATTGGGATCGCGGTCCCCCTATCATATAGTAATTCAACTAAATGACATATCTCCTTCATTGGAGATCCCACAATAATTAACATTAAAGGAAAAATTATGTTAAAAAAATTGATCGGGGGACTATTTATTGTATCAATATCTTTTGGCCAAACCACAGCCAACCCCCAATTTAGTGTGGTAGGTGATTTAATTATGAATGACCTTCATAATAATCCAAACTTTTATAGTTCAGGAATAGAGATTGCTGTTCAAGGATATGTGAATCCTTTTGCACGGGCAGATGTCTATTTACATAAACACAATGATGAATCAGCACTGGAATTAGAAGAAGCTGTAATGACGATCGAAAGAGGACTGCCATTTGGTCTTGGATTAAGGGCAGGTAAGTTTAGACCAGACCTTGGAAAAATCAATAAAGATCATGCACATTTATTTCCTTTTATTGAAGCTCCTTCTGGTATGGCTAATATTTTAGGTAAAGAGTTTTGGGCAGGGACAGGTCTTGAAGCTAGTATATTTCTGCCTTTACCTTGGTACAGTAATATATCTATTGGATCCTTTGATTCAGGATTAGGTGATCATGATCATGGCATTGAAAAAGAAGATGTTCATAATGATCATAAAGATGAAGATGCGCATGAAGATAAAGATGAACATGTCGATGAGCATGATCATGGAAAAAATGAAAAAAAGGAAAAAGTCTTTTCAGCTAGGTGGGGTCATTTTTTTGAAATTAGTGATATAAACCTTATGGAAATAGGCACCAGTTATTATAAAGGTCCTGAGAGTAGTTTGATGGGAGCAGATTTCAAGTATAAATGGCGTCCCAACAAGTATCGCTCACTAACGATTCAAGGTGAAATAGTGCAGCTTAGTATAAAAGAAGAGCATCATGAAGAAGAAGTTCATAAAGGAGAGTATAAGAATAAATCAGATGCAGGATATTTGATGATTAACTATCAGTTTAATAAATCATTTAATTTTGGTATAATCGGTGATTATTATAAAGAGACGTATAAAGAGACCGAAATCAATCCATCAATATTTTTCGGATTTAGCCCTGTTGAAGAATCAACTGTATTTAGATTGAAGATTGGACAGGTTGAAGATCATAAGAGTCATAAAAAACATTTAAAAACAACAGCTCAGATTATTTGGTCATTAGGTCCACATAAGCCTCACCGGTATTAATCCATGAGAAAATTCATCATTATAAGTTGTCTTTTCACTTGCCTTTATGGAAAAGTTCGAGTTGTATCTTCAACATCGGATATTGCTGACATAGTAAAGATCATTGGCGGAGAGAATGTTACAGTTACGAGTATAGCACGAGGAAATCAAGATCCACATTATGTAGAAATCCTACCTTCATACATGGTTAAGGTAAGGAAAGCCGATATTTATTTTATGGTTGGAATGGAACTTGATCTTTGGGCTCAACAAATTATTAATGGTTCAAGAAATCAAAAAGTGATGGTCGTGGACTGTTCAGTTGAGATAAATAAAATGGAAGTTCCCACTGGGAAGGTTGATGCAAGCATGGGTGATATTCATCGATTTGGTAATCCTCACTACTGGCTAGATCCTGAAAATGGGAAATTAATAGCCAAAGTAGTAACAGAAAAATTGAGTAATTACGACCCAAAAAACGCTGATCAATACAAAACAAACCTTTATGAATTTGAAAAAGATTTAGATTCAGCAATGTCAAAATGGAAAAATAAGTTTTCCATTCTTAAAGATAAAAAAATAATTTTTTATCATAATTCCTGGCCCTATTTCTCGAAAAGGTTTGGCTTAATTACAGTTGGTTTTCTGGAACCAAAGCCGGGTATAACACCCTCGCCGTCGCAATTGAATCAAGTTATTAATCAAATAAAAGAAAATGAAATTGAAGTCATTGCCTCTGAATCCTATTTCAGTGTTAGAGCACCGAAATTTATTGAGTCAAAGACAAATGTAAGAATAGTCAAATTAGCTCAATCTGTTGGCGCAATTGAAGGTGCGGATTCTTATATCAACCTTTTCGAAACAAACCTCCTTATTTTAGCGAAAGCATATGGAGTTATGCATGATTGATCTCATCTTTTGGCCATTACTAGCAACTTTTGTATTAACAGGTATTCATGTATACTTAGGGTTGCATGTTGTTACGCGTGGAGTAATTTTTGTTGATCTTGCTTTAGCACAAGTTGCTGCACTTGGCGCTGCTGTAGGTATTGTAATGGGATTGGAGCATGATGGTAATGCGAGTTATATGATGGCATTGGCTTTTACATTTGTAGGTGCTGCATTTTTTGCTTATATCCGTTCTAGTAATCAAAAAGTTCCACAGGAAGCAATTATTGGAATTACCTATGTTGTCTGTGCTGCAGCTATGATATTATTGTTTAGTAAATCAGCTGAGGGATCTGAACATTTAAACCATTTACTTGTTGGCTCAATCTTATTTGTTACTCCAGAAAAAATTGCATATACAGCTCTGCTTTATGCAGCTATTGGATTCTTCCATTTTAAATATAAGAACCAATTTTTTAGAATATCTGAGTCACATCTTAAAACGACAGCACTGAATTCTTCAGATCGTTTTTGGGATTTCCTTTTTTATGTAACCTTTGGTTTTGTGGTTACAAGTTCAGTAAAAATTGCCGGTGTATTACTGGTGTTTTCATTCCTGATCATTCCCACCATAGCTGCACTCCTTTTTAAAAAATCAATTCGTGGGAGATTATTATTTGGCTGGTCGTTTGGAATAATTGGTAGTCTGGCTGGGATGTTTGTATCCATTTGGTTTGATTTGCCAACAGGCGCAGCGATTGTTGTAACTTTCGGGATAATGCTGGCGATTTCAGGTCTTTATCGTGTGATAAACCGGTAAAATGAATTACCAGAAAATAAAAAAGATAGTAGAAGGCATCCAAACAATCGATGGTGCCGGCGTCAATCTCACCCGCATCATTGGCTCGCCGGAACTCAATATGCTGGATCCGTTTTTACTTTTAGATGAATTCGGAAGCGACAATCCGGATGATTATATTGCCGGGTTTCCTCCACACCCGCACCGTGGATTTGAAACCATCACCTATATGCTCAACGGAAAGTGGCAGCATAAAGATTCTGCCGGAAACGAAGGTAAGTTAGGGGAAGGTTCTGTCCAGTGGATGACCGCAGGCCGCGGTATCATTCATAGCGAAATGCCGATACAGACCGATGGTTTAGCCCGTGGATTCCAATTATGGCTTAACCTGCCAAAAGAAAAAAAAATGATTGAGCCTGCTTACCAGGATATTGAATCCGAACAGATACCCATTGTTAAAGAAAAGGCAGGAATGGTTAAGGTTATTTCTGGGAATTTTCACGGAACAGTCGGGCCGGGGCAATCTCATACACCCATTTTGATTCTGGATATTCAATTATTGGAAAATAGTGAATTAACCATTCCCCTTACGGATGGCTGGAATCTATTTAGTTTTATTTATGAGGGTGATGTTTTTGCCGGACAAAAATTATCTAAAGGCCAATTGGCTGTTTATGAAAAAGATGGGAGTGTTAATTTCAAAACTAAGGACAATGAAGCAGGAATTTTTTTCGCAGCCGGAGAGCCATTGAATGAACCGGTGGCCCGGGGTGGCCCGTTTGTGATGAACACCCGGGGAGAAGTATTGCAAGCATTTGAAGATTTTCAGAATGGTCAATTTGAATCATGACACGCTGTGAATGGGCTGGCACCAGTCCCTTATATCAACAATACCACGATGAAGAATGGAGTGTATCCACACATGATGACCGGTCCCTTTTTGAGTTTCTCATTTTGGAAGGGGCTCAGGCCGGGTTGAGTTGGGAGACTATTTTGAAAAAAAGAAAGGGCTACCTAGACGCTTTTGATCAATTTGATGCAGAAAAAATTGCCAAATATTCAGATGATAAAATTGAATCATTACTTCAGAATCCCAATATTGTCCGCAACAGATTAAAGGTGAAATCGGCAGTTTTAAATGCACAATTATTTCTGGAAGTCCAAAAAGAATTTGGTAGTTTTGATAAATATATCTGGCGATTCACCGATGGAAAAACAATTCAGCACAGTTTTAAGAAAATGAGGGATATACCCGCCAATACTCCGGAATCCGACGCCATGAGCAAAGACCTAAAAAAACGAGGGTTCAAATTTATCGGGACCACCATTTGTTATGCCTTCATGCAGGCCACAGGGATGGTGAATGATCATGTGGAATATTGTTTTAGATATAAGGAATTATCCAAATGAAACCCCAAATAGAGTTAAATTCGTATACACGGACAAAAAGGAAAATTGTCATGAAAAAATTATTAGCCCTTTTATTAGTTATTGTTGCTGCTACCATGTTTGCTGGACAAACTAAACAAGAATCACATAAGGAATTTGTCATGGAAAAAGTTGAAAAAAGCGATCAGGAATGGGAAACTTGTCTCACACCGGAAGAATACCAAATTCTGAGAGAAAAGGGAACAGAACTTGCCTTTACGGGGGAATATTATAAGCATAAAGAAAAAGGGACTTACGTATGTGCAGGGTGTGGGAATGACTTATTCAGCTCAGATACGAAGTATGATTCCGGATCGGGCTGGCCCGCGTTTTTTGATGCATTGGATAAAACTAAGGTCAATACAAAATCGGATATAAGTTATGGCATGGTTCGGACTGAGATTACCTGTGCCAAATGTGATTCACATTTGGGTCACGTTTTTAAAGATGGTCCCAAACCAACAGGATTACGATATTGTGTGAACTCCGTGGCGTTGGATTTTTCACCCAAAAAATAAGCCATATTTTTCACCAATTGATTAAGGGCCGATTCGTCGGCCTTTTTTTTAACTTTTTTGAGTCATTACTGTCTAACATGTTAAATTATTTCATAATCAGGAAAAGGATTTTTATGAAGTTGCGCATCACTCATTCCATACTTTTTATTTTATTTATCTCAATTGGCGTATCCCAAGGCCGAATGGGAGACGGCCGTCCTGAACCCATCGATTGGACAAAAACGTTAGATTTATCTGAGGAACAAGCCAAGAAAATGACTGAGATTAATCAAGGGTTCCGGAGTGAGATTATGGCCATGAGAGAAACAGCATCAGGTGATCCCATGACAATGATGGCAAACATGCAGGAAAAACAAAAGCAAAGAGATAAAGCTGTCAAAAAAGTTCTCTCCAAAAAACAATTTAAAAAATATAAAAAAGAATTGAAGTCCCAACAAAAAGAAAGAAGAAAACGGATGGGTGGAAAAAATAAGGGGCAGGACCGCCGAGGTGGCCAAAAGGGCCGGAGAAGGAATTAATGAAAAATTTTATTTTTGGACTGCTTTTCATTTCCATTATTCTGGGTCAAAATAAAACGCAGGATATTTCGGGTACCATTCTAGATATGGATAATTTAGAACCATTGCCTTATGCCAATGTTGTTGTCATGGGGATAGATCGAGGAATCACCTCTAATTCAGATGGGCAATTTGTCCTGGTTGATATTCCAGCGGAACCCTGTTCTCTCATCATCTCTTATATTGGATATCGTACGGTAAAGATTGGATATGATAATTCTGGCCCGAAACAATCATTGGATATTCGCTTAAAGATGGAAGCCTTGGATTTTCAATCCGTAGATGTAATCGCAGATGAATACCAAGTCATGAAAAGTGCCGATGAAGTTAGTAAAGTGACCATTTCTCCCCGACAATTAGCGTTGCTTCCCAACATGGGCGAAGTGGATATTTTTCGCGCATTGCAACTTCTTCCAGGAATAAGCAGCACCGGCGATGGTTCTTCAGGATTAAACGTCCGTGGCGGTTCCTCTAATCAGAATATGATCTTATTGGATGGAATGAATATTTATCATGTGGATCATTTCTTCGGTATGTTCAGTGCCTTCAACGCTGATGCGATTAAGGATGTGCAAGTGTATAAGGGCGGATTTCCATCCAAATACGGCGGACGTTTATCCAGTGTTATTGATATGACAGGTAAAAATGGCGACCTGACGAGACGGCAATTTGGATTGGGCGCCAACCTCATGTCCACACAATTATTGTACGAAACACCGATTATATGGGGAGGCAGTTGGCTTTTTTCATATCGACGTTCCTATTCCGATTTTATGTCCAGCCCCTTTTTTGATAAAATGTATGAATTTGTGACGGGCGATGATGAGAGTCCCGCTAATAACCGCCGCAGGGTTAACCGGCAAGATCCTAATGATGAAACTGCATTTCAGCAGCAAATATTTCCCACATTTTATTTTTATGATCTCCATAATAAAGTAACATTTACGCCAGGTAATAGGGACGTAATTAGCCTCAGTATGTATGGGGGTAGGGATTTTTTAAATGAATCCCGCGAGACCTCTGGTATTCGTGGCCGTCCAGGCCCCGGCGGCGGTGGCGGCGGGAATCAGCAAGATATTACCCTCATGGATGAAAACAATACCGATTGGGGAAATCTGGGTGTGAGTCTTCGGTGGAATCATAAATGGACGGACCGTTTATCTAGCCAAGCCTTGGTTAGTTCTTCTCAATTTAAAAGCAATTATGACCGCAATGCATATCTTCAAGGAGGTGGAAATTTTAATTTCAGAATTGGGGAAGGGAATGGCGCCATGGATCAATCCTTTCGGATTGATAATGTGTATCATGCCAGTGCAAAGCATATTCTGGAATTTGGGATGGAATTCACTAATCTGGGGACCCACTATGATATCGCTATTTATGATACAGTTCAGATCCTCAATCTGGAATCCAATACCATATTAGCCAGTTTATATTTGGAAGACCGATGGAATGTTATGCCATCCTTAACCCTTGGTATGGGGGTCCGGACTACCACTCAAATGGGACTGGATAGTCTATTTGTACTGGACATGTCTGCTGATTCTATATTTATTTCGCCTCGATTGTTTTTTTCCTGGAATGTGACAGATCACTTTACGCTGAAAGGGGCTTGGGGTAATTATTTTCAATTTATCAATAATATAGTTTTAGAAGATGTACTCCAGGGGAATTCGAATTTCTGGCTTGTGTCTGATGATAATATTCCTGCAGGATCGGCAGAACACCAAATTCTGGGTTTTAAATATGAAACTCGGAAATACCTATTTGAAGTGGAAGGATATCGAAAATACTTAGATGGGCTGGTGGAATATACGCGCAGGTTTCAGGAATTGGCTGATTACGGGAATTATTTCTTTTTTGGCGATGGATATGCAGAAGGGGTTGAATTTCTCGCCCAGAAAAAATCCGGCGCTTTAAATGGGTGGCTCAGTTACACCTATGCCAATGTGAAATATGATTTTGGTGCCTTGGCACCGGAACCATATCCTGCCAGCCACGATAAAACACACGAAGCTAAAATCGTCGGAATGTATAAATGGGGTCCATGGAATTTTGCATCCACATTTGTATATGCCACTGGCACGCCTTACACCACTCCCCAAAGCAGATATTATTTACCGCTGCTGAATGGGGATGAATTCACTTATATCCATGTGAGTGATAAAAACGAATATCGCTTGCCCGATTACCACCGAATGGATCTGAGCATATTTCGTCAAATGCAGACGCCTGATTTTAAATGGGACGTGGGTTTGTCTGTTTTCAATATTTATAATAGAAAAAATGTGAATTATCGTGAATATGATTTGGATGTAGTTCCGGTTGTTGTCTCAGATGTCATGCTATTGCCCATGACAATAACATTATTTTTTAAAGTGACATTGAAGTAGGGAGATTCGATGAATAACAAATTATTTTTCTCAGCGCTTTTTAGTATCACCTTTTTAACACTTAGTTGCGAAGATGACCTTTTGCCGGTGCCCGAAGCCGACTTGATCGTCGTCAGGGGATACCTCTATGCAGGCCAGCCGGTGACGGATGTAATCCTGGCCTCCACTTTGACATTGGACGACGAAAGTGAAACTGCTATCCCAATCGATTCCGCAGTGGTGGCTCTTAAACGGGGTGCAGAAGAATTTGTATTGTCCCCTGTCCATTCTTATGATACAACTGAAACGGATACAACATTCAGTATTACCTACACATACCCTGATAGCGACCTTGTGGTTGCAGAAGGTGACACCTTTATTCTAGATATTAATTATGGCGAGCAACACCTCACATCTGAGGCAATTGTTCCTGCAAAACCAGATAGTTTTTCATCTAATATTGATACAATGTATGTGCCATCTTTTGACAGGAACAGGGATTATATTCGATGGATTTTTGCTGATTCAAATATAATCCGCCTCAATTGGGACAATCCAGAAGATCATTTTCATTATCTTTTGATGGATAATGTAGAGGAAGATCCGGTACCGTTAGAAAAAACATTACCTCCTCGGTGGCGGCGTTTTATTTCAGAACCTTTCATTGATACATCTTACGCCATGCTGGCAAGCACAATTACCCATTTTGGGAGACATGATATTGTTCTTTTTCATGTCCAGACAAATTATGTACTGCTTTATCAATCCAGTGGCCAAAATTCACGGGATTTGAATGAGCCTTACAATAATATTGATGGCGGGTTGGGCATGTTCACTGCATTTAACAGCGATACGGTGTCTATCGTTTTGCTGCCCAAAAAGTAAGGGAATGTTAAGTCAATAAATAAGTCAGACCGCTGGCTTTGTTTTGTGCCATGGCCAATGAACGTTCCTCAGGATTCGCATAGTTCAAGTCCCAATCTTTGAGTTTGGGTGCCATGATTCGATGGTATATCCAAGGTGTAAACAATACCAAATAAACGCAGGATAAATATCCCAAAGGCATTTCTGGTGCGTTAGGATAGGCCTTCAATTCCCAATATTCCAGTTGGGTATTTTCGTGGTGTGATGAGTGACGGGTTAAATTGTACAGGAAAAAACTGCTGATTCGACGATTGGTATTCCAGGAATGTTTTGGAAGAATGGGTGCACCCTCTTCCCGGATTAACCCATAATGTTCCATATAGTTAACGCCTTCCAACATGATTTTTCCGCCCATGGCCATGAAAAGAAACATCATGACGCCTCCCCAACCGCCTATAAAAAAAGCACAGGTGGTTAAGATCCCAGATCGAAAGTATCCAATAATCATTCGATTAGAAATTGAAGCGGGACTTTGACCTCTTTTTCTTAGACGTTTATTTTCAATAATCCATGCATTGCGGTGACTGAGTATTGTGGATCGAAGGATAAAATGGTATGGGTTTTGGCCACGCTTTGCAGTGGCAGGATCAATGGATGTGGCCACATATTTATGGTGACCATAAACATGTTCTATGGCAAAGGCACAATCCCAGGTGAGTGCCAATAGCCAGTTTCCGAGAAACATGTCCAATCGATTTCGTTTTCGATGGGTAAGTTCATGCCCCACATTTGTTCCCGCTGATGCCAGTGTTAACCCCATTACTATAATATAGCCCATGAGGTGAGGAATTGTGGTTGCTTCACGAACCGCCATCAATGATGTGCCCCAATCTGGCAGGGGTAAGTCTCCAGCCATCCAGACTGAAACAATTACTGCTGTCAATAATAAAGGCAGGTTGATATAGAGTAAAAAATTTAGCGTTTTTGTGGAGGAATAAGTTGGGTGAGAATTTTCATCCCCTAAGAATAGATCTCCGAACATAATAATGATTAAAAAAATGATATAATAGACCCACATCCAGTATTGTCCTTGAAGGGCAAAAAATATACCCAAGGAAACCAGGAGTGGCGTAGCAGTATAACGGAGGTAATTCGTCATGGTTTAACTCCCCGTAATTTACCCATAGTTTGGAGAAAATTCAAATAGGCGTCAGATGGCATAAACGCCTCCGACTTTCACCAGAGTTGATACTTTACCAAACCAAATTTTCTTTGTGCCAGATAAAAGGAGTGAAAGAAAGAATCATTATATTGTTGATGGGGTTAAAGCATTAAATTCATGTCCTTAAACCGCAACCAAAAGGAAATTAGACATATGGAATTGTTATTTAGTTTAATTGGAACAGGGCTGTCTGCAGCAGGTTTTTATGCCGTTCATTACATGATAAAGGTTGCTGAAAAAAACGAATCGTAAACTATAGATTTAAAAGAATCGAAAATCCCTGTCCTGATTAATAGGGATGGGGCTTTTTTTATTCATAAATAAATGTAAAATTCACATATGGTTGAAAAAACAAAATTATGGTATTCATCGGAGATAAACCTTTTTCAAGGGAAGGATGAAAAATGATTGGGAAACTATTTGCTCTATCATCCATATTTATTATTCTTTCTTGTGCGGGGGAGAATGAAGATGTGAAAGCTTCATTCGAAGTGGATGGTATGATTGTCCGTAATGGTTTCCTATGACTGGGATGACCCACCAATGTGGGTAAGGCCCTGGATGGGCTGAAGGATGTTTCGAAACATACATTTGATAGTGAAACTGAGATATTCACAGTGACTTATAATAAGGGTAAACTCAAACGTGATAAAATCATGCAAGTAGTTGAAGCGGCGGAAGAAGGATTTAAAGTTAAAAATTGGAAACAGGTTAAGTTTGAATAGTTGAAGTGAAAGAAATAAAAATTTATACCACCAATTGGTGCCCGTACTGTATTGCGGCAAAACGGTTTTTTGATGGGAAGGGGTGGCCATACGAAGAAATCAATATTGAGGAAAAAGGTTGGAATCGTGAAAAACTTTTAGAGGTTGGAAAATCCATGACTGTTCCTCAAATCGTGATTGATGGAGAAGCCATTGGTGGGTATGATGAACTTATGCGGACATATAGCTAAATCATAATACCGGATTGTTTTCTGAGTTATTATTTGATACCCGCCCCGTGCATTGATTACAATTTAGCGCGGACTGCACGGGAGCTGCTCCAGACCGACTTTTTAACCTTGTCTCTAATCCTGAACGCAGCGAACTAATTGATCAGATGGGTAAACATAAAAAAATCAAGAAGAAAGAAAAGAAATAATTTTTCATTATCGTTGTTATAACCTCCTGACTTATCTATTGGAATCAATAGGTAAAATCAGGTTTTTTTTATTTTGGTATCATCCTGTACTTCAGTTTAACCTTTCCCTACTTATTAAAGATTAAAATAAATAATAGCCAGGAATCACTCATGAGCAATGCCGCCCCCCGATTTTCATCTCGATTTACATTTCTAATTAGTGCCTTAGGAATTGCGATAGGTACAGGCAACATCTGGCGTTTCCCACGGATTGTGGCCACAAACGGCGGTGAAAATGGTGCTGGTTCATTTCTGGTGGCGTGGATTATGTTTCTCTTTTTATGGAGCATTCCACTTATTATTGCTGAATATGTTTTGGGACGCCAATCTCGTAAAGGTACGGTGGGTGCTTTCGCCCATTTTATGGGAAAACCATTTGCTTTTTTGGGCGGGTTTGTCGGTTTCGTCTCCACCGCCATTGCTTTTTATTACTCCGTGGTGGTTGGGTGGAATATCTATTATTTCGGCAGTATGACATTCAACGCACTTCCCAATACAACGGAAACATCCTGGGAAATTTGGAATAATTTTCAAAATGGATCATTCCCTATTATGTTTCATGCGATTGCCATGAGTGTGGGTGGCTTTGCTATTTATAAAGGTGTATCCTCTATCGAGAAGGTGAATCGCATACTCATTCCAATTTTATTGGCTATTGTACTTTTATCGGTGGTCCGTGCGCTCATGCTTCCCGGATCTATGGCTGGGATATCCTATTTATTTACACCGGATTGGGCCCAACTGAAAGAACCGCGCATTTGGTTGGAAGCATTAACCCAAAATGCATGGGATACAGGCGCGGGCTGGGGGCTGTTCCTCACTTATGCCATCTATATTAAAAAGCGCTATGGCATCATCAAAAATGCGTTCACCGTAGCCATTGGGAATAACCTTGTGTCGCTTATGGCGGCTGTCATGATTTTCAGTACAGTTTTTTCTATTTTAGGTAATGAAATGGGTATGGCGAAATCTGAGATTTTGGATGTAATGAAATCATCCGGCCCCGCTGCCACAGGGTTGACCTTCATCTGGATGCCTCAACTATTTGCAAAAATGTCTCTGGGTAAACCATTGGCCATCCTCTTTTTTCTTGGATTGAGTTTTGCCGGGTTCTCTTCGTTAATTTCCATGTTAGAATTGGCGGTTCGGAACCTCATCGATTTCGGAGTAAAACGCGCCACCGCCGTTGGTTGGATTGTTGGCGTTTGCTTTTTGATGGGAATTCCATCGGCACAGAATTTAGATATTTTAGGAAATCAGGATTTCGTTTGGGGTGTGGCCCTCATGCTGTCGGGTATTTTTGTGGCTGCCGCTGTGATTAAATATGGCCTATCCAAAATAGTGGAGGAAGTGAGTGCCGAAAGTGAGAATGATTGGCCATTCCCAAAATGGTGGTTGCCAGTCATTAGTTATGTGGTCCCCATTTTAGGAATAACAATTTTCAGTTGGTGGATGTGGCTTTCTGCTACAGTTTATGCTCCCAATGACTGGTATGATCCCACATCCTTATATAGTGTGGCGACATGTGTGGTGCAATGGGCTATGGTGATTGTTACATTATTTATTTTAAATCGCTGGATGAATCAACGGTTGGACAACCCATTAAATAAATAATAGGAGATGCAATTGAAATTTTCAAAACATATTACCATTATTTTGGCATTCTTTATTTTACTCACACCTTTTTATTCTTATGCTCAAACAAATAAAAAAGAAGTAAAAAAGAGAATAGAAAGACGTGCAAAAGATTATAAAAAAATTGCTATGTCAATTTGGAATTTTGCGGAAGTAGGATACCAGGAAGAGAAGAGTTCCGCGCTTCTAAAAAGAACGTTATCCGATGAAGGATTCAGTATTGAATCTGGAGTGGCTGAAATTCCCACTGCATTTGTTGCGGAATATGGTTCCGGGAAACCGATTATTGGCATTCTGGCGGAGTTTGACGCATTACCGGGAATCTCCCAGGAAGTGGCTACTTTAAGAAAACCAATTGAAAACCAAGGTGCCGGCCATGCCTGCGGTCATCATTTATTTGGGACAGCATCCACAGCTGCGGCCATTGCCGTAAAAGATTATTTAAAGAAAACGGGACAAAAAGGGACTATTCGACTCTACGGTACACCAGCTGAAGAAGGAGGTTCTGGGAAAGTTTATATGGTCCGCGCCGGACTTTTTGACGATGTTGATGTGGTTCTTCACTGGCATGCGGGTGATCGGAATACGGCAAGTACATCCACCTCCATGGCCAACCGATCAGCCAAATTTAGATTTCACGGCTATTCCGCCCATGCTGCCGGCGCCCCGGAAAAAGGGCGATCATCTTTAGATGCAGTGGAAGCCATGAACCATATGGTGAACCTCATGCGGGAACATATTCCTGACGATTCACGGATTCACTATGTTATCACCCGCGGCGGCAATGCCCCCAATGTAGTTCCTGACTTTGCAGAAGTATTTTATTACGTTCGGGACTTTAATGTAGATATTCTTGAGGATCTCTGGGCCAGGGTCATTAAGACGGCTGAAGGTGCTGCGTTGGGTACAGGGACCCGTTTAGAATATGAAATTATTCATGGAAACCGTCCTGTATTGGCCAATGATGTAGCACAAAGAATTATGTATGATAATTTGGTCGCAGTTGGTGGCGTAAAGTATACACGAGAAGAAAAAGTATTTGCAGATCAAATTTATGAAACATTGAGAAATCCTAACCTGGAGGTGTCCTCTGCAAGTGCCGTACAGCCATATAAGTTCACTCGGGGTAAGGGATCTACCGATGTAGGGGATGTGAGTTGGATGGTACCTACAGCAGGATTGCGAACCGCCACTTGGGTGCCCGGTACATCGGCCCATACGTGGCAGGCAGTTGCGGCTGGTGGGATGAGTATCGGTATGAAAGGTATGATGAACGCAGCCAAAACAATTGCCGGCACTGCGGTTGATTTATACAACAATCCAGAAGCGGTAAAAAATGCCAAAAAAGAATTAATCGAACGGCGGGGCCAAACATTTAATTATTATTCTCTACTAGGTGACCGGGAACCGCCTTTGGATTATCGAAAATAAAATTGAAGTAATAGTGCAATTGACGAGAATCTTCTCAAATTTCCGATCTTCACGGGCTACAAATTCCAAAATATGTTTTCCTACATCCACAACACTAATTAATAATATGACATAATTTAAGACGCTATTTTTGATTAATGATTGTAAATCTATGGTACCGAAGATTTATAAGAACTCTTTTTATCTATATTGAAATCAGTTACGTAATTGTATTAGTCTCAATTGTTAATTTTTAACTTACGACTGATAAAATAATCATGATGTTTTCATATCAATTCATAATAGGCGGCATTGTTTTTGCCATTGGCATAATTTTCGCATACCGTCAGGGATACCTAAGCATAAAGGAAAATGGTTTACGAAACCTGCTTTTCGTAATGATTCCATTATTTTTTTATTTTGTACTCCAGGGATATTTGCAATTTGGAGATTTCTCAACAGGTCCACCCGTTCCTTTCTATGGTGATCCGGATAGGAGTCCAACCCTTGGGGCACCTATTGATTATAGCATTATGGTATTTTACTTTTTACTCATATTGATTATTGGTACTTATTTTGGAAGGCGACAAAAAACGGTTAAAGATTTTTTCTTTGGTGGCCAGCGATTTTCTTGGTGGCTCATTACATTTAGTTTGATTGCAACAACGGTGGGTTCCTATAGTTTTGTGAAATATAGCCGTGTGGCATATACCTACGGATTTGGAAGTAGTCAAACCTATTTGAATGATTGGATTTGGCTCCCACTTTTGCTTTTTGGCTGGCTACCCATTTTATACTTTTCACGGATTACATCCATCCCAGAATATTTTGAACGACGATTTGATCGATCCATTCGTAGATGGGTCACAGCTTTTATATTGATTTACCTCATTGGATATGTGGGGGTGAACCTGTTTACCATGGGGAAGGTTTTGAATATTCTCCTGGGATGGCCCATATTTTCGGCAGCCATTATGGTGGCGTCCATTTCGGCCATTTATGTGACCGCTGGGGGACAAACCAGTGTCATTATGACTGATTTATTTCAAGGGCTCATGTTGTTGGGAACAGGCATAATGATTCTATTTCTGGGTATTAATTATCTGGGAGGGTTGGAGGACTTTTGGCAGCATTTGCCGAGAGCACATAAGTTACCGTTTCCCAATTTTAATGAAGATCCTTCCTTCCCAAGTGTGGGGATATTTTGGCAGGATGGAATTGCCAATACCGCCATGTTCTATTTTTTGAATCAAGGTGTCATTATGCGGTTTTTATCCACGAAATCCCTTCAGGATGGGCGAAAGGCCATTTTTACAGTCATCTTGGTGCTGATGCCCATTGCGGCCTGTGTGGTTGCCTCCGGAGGTTGGGTGGCAAAAGCCATGGTTCATGCCGGCATTCTTCCCGGTGATCTTCAAGCCGATGAAGCATTCTTTATTGCATCTGATTTTTTAAGTCGTCCTGGCGTATTCGGTTTGATTTTGGCCACCATGACCGCCGCACTCATGTCCACAGTGGATACATTGATTACAGCGGTTGCTGCAATTGTGGTGAATGATGTGTATCGCCCCATGAACCCCAAAGCCAATGAAAAACAACTACTGAAAATGGCCAGGGTTAGTTCAGTATCTGTCACAATATTGGGGATTTTATTGGTACCTATTTTTATGTCTTTCAAAACGATTTATGCAGCCCATGGTGCGTTTACTGCCGCTGTAACGCCTCCATTGGTCATTGCATTACTCTTTAGTGTTTTTTGGAAACGATTTACCCGAAAGGCAGCGCTTTTCACTTTAGTGGGTGGCATGGGTGCCATTGTCTTTTCTCTATTTGTTCCGGAAGTAATTATTCCTTTTGCCCATGGTGTCCCCATGGTGGATGTGGGGGATGGTATTTTTGATGGTATGAAGCAATTCAAATTTATGCGGGCATTTTATGGCATTACTGTAAGTTCAGCCATTGGAATTGGGGTCACTATTTTCACCAAACCAGAACCAGAAAATCGACAAAAAGGATTAGTCTGGGGCACGGTTAAAGATGCGATTATTCAGTATAAGGGTTTTCCCGGTATAGAAAATGCTATTAAAAAATCATTGGCCATACCTCAAGTCATGGATCGTAATCCAGTTACAGCAGGAACAGGGAGTCTTCCAATGGTTGGTATCTCGAATGCTTTGGCGACAGATTTGGAGGGAGTGGAAGGCGACCTCCTATATATCAGTGATAAAAGAAAATGGCTGGGAGGGTTATATTCTACTCATGCAGTTGTGGGGGAAATATTTAAACATTCGGATAATTTGATTCAGCTGGATAGAGAAACAAGCGAATTGGTTATAACAAAAAACCGGATCAATGAAATATTGATTGTTGAAAAACTGTATTAAATATTTAAATTGAAAGATTAAACGGGGACAGAGTTGGAGAAAATAATGTCAAAAATGAATAGAAGAGATTTTATTAAAACCACTGCTTTAGTCGGTGTTGCTGCTGGCATAATGCCAACATCATTATTCGGGGCATCATCAAGCAGACTTCAAGTTGGAATTATTGGTACTGGGTTTAGGGGCCAGGGCATGACACGATTATTGCTTAACCGTCCTGACGTAGATATACCCGTCATTTGTGATATTGATGACCGCATGATAGATCGTGTATTAAAAGTATTTGAAAAGTCGGGAAGACCCGCCCCCAAAATTTATAAAGATGGTCCGGAAGATTTTCGAAATATGGTGGCGAATGAAGATTTGGATGGCGTTTATATTGCGACACCCTGGGAATGGCACCATCCCATGGCCATGGCGGCCATGGAAAATGATATTCATGTGGGAACAGAAGTTCCTGCTGCATTAACGGTGAATCAATGCTGGGATTTGGTAAATACTTCTGAAAAAACCGGCAAACTCTGTATGATTATGGAAAATGTAAATTACCGCCGGGATATTATGGCCGTACTCTATATGGTAAGACAAGGGTTGTTTGGTGAATTGATTCATTGCCAAGGTGGATATCAGCATGACTTACGACATGTGAAATTTAATGATGGAGTAGGTGGCTATGGTGGTGGGGTAGAATTTGGCGACAAAGCCTTTTCTGAAGCAGCTTGGCGAACCCAACATTCTGTGGATCGTAATGCAGATCTATACCCAACTCATGGATTAGGACCAGTGAGCCCTATGCTGGATATCAACAGAGGAAACCGCATGGTACACCTTACATCCACAGCGACACAATCCCGTGGACTTCATAAATATATTGTGGAGAATGGGGGTGCAGATCATCCAAATGCCAAAGTCGATTTTAAATTGGGCGATGTGGTGACCACGGTAATTAAATGTGCCAAAGGCCAAACCATTATGCTCAGTCATGATACCAATTCGCCAAGACCATACTCATTAAACTTTCGTGTTCAAGGAACCCAAGGATTGTGGATGAAGGATAATAAATCTATCTACATTGAAGGGATGAGTCCTGAATCTCATCGTTGGGAATCGGATGAAGCATATTTAGAAAAATATGATCATCCACTTTGGAAGCGGCTTGAGGATCAAGCATCCGGTGCCGGACATGGGGGTATGGACTTTTTCATTGTTCGGGCATTTGTGGAAGCATTAAAAGATAATCAATCACCTGTGATTGATGTGTATGACGCAGTGAGTATGAGTGTCATTGTACCCTTATCAGAAAAATCAATTCGATTGAATAGTGCTTCGGTAAAAATTCCTGATTTTACACGGGGAAAGTGGAAGACAAATAAACCGATCTTTGGATTAACGGACGCATATTAAATGTTATTATCAACATTAGACTGGACTATAGTTGGTGCATACTTCACCCTTTCATTAATCGTGGGTATTTGGGCGTCGAAGCAGGCGGGTACGGATACAAAATCCTACTTCTTGGCCGGTCGAAACATGCCTTGGTGGCTTTTGGGTGTAAGTATGGTGGCGACGACGTTCTCAACCGATACACCCAATTTAGTTACAGACCTTGTTCGCCAGAATGGTGTTTCCGGCAACTGGGGTTGGTGGGCATTTTTGCTAACAGGAATGTTGACCGTATTTGTCTATGCAAACTTGTGGCGTCGCTCAGGTGTCCTGACGGATATCGAATTTTATGAACTTCGATATAGCGGAAAACCAGCAGCATTTTTAAGAGGATTCCGCGCCCTTTATCTGGGATTGGTCTTTAATGTATTGGTTATGGGTGCGGTGAGTTTGGCCGCCGTAAAGTTTGGTGAAATTGTGTTGGGGTTGCCCGGTTGGGTAACGTTGACTATTGCTTGTTCCATTACATTGGCCTATTCCACATTAGGTGGACTAAAGGCAGTCATTATTACAGATTTTGTTCAATTCATCTTGGCCATGGTTGGTTCGATTTGGGGTATGTTTTATATTATAGGATTACCGGAAATTGGCGGACTTTCTAATCTGATCTCCCATTCGAATGTTGTAGACAAACTTTCTCTTATTCCTGACCTATCTAATCCAAATGCATGGGTGCCTGTATTGTTAGTGCCGTTGGCGGTCCAATGGTGGGCCAGTTATTATCCTGGAGCGGAGCCCGGCGGCGGCGGCTATATTGCACAACGAATGTTTTCAGCAAAAGATGAAAAAAATGCAGTTGCTGCCACATTTTTCTTCAATGTGGCCCATTATGCACTTCGTCCCTGGCCATGGATTTTGATTGCCCTTGCATCCCTTGTTGTCTTTCCAGAGCTATCGGATATTCAAAAAGCATTCCCCAATTTACCAGCGGATAAACTGGGTCACGATGTGGCCTATCCCGCCATGCTAACCTTATTGCCCTCCGGATTGCTCGGACTTGTAGCCGCCTCACTTATTGCCGCATTTATGAGTACCATGTCCACGCAATTGAATTTGGGTGCCAGTTATTTGGTGAATGATTTTTATCATCGGTTCATTTGCCCGGATGCATCAGAAAAACAGTTGGTCAGAGCAGGACGATTATTTACCGTTATTTCAATTATTCTTGGCGGTGGGCTTGGGTTATTGCTCACCAGCGCCGGTCAGGCATTTACACTGTTACTTATGATAGGTGCCGGCACGGGCATGATTTATATCCTGCGCTGGTTTTGGTGGCGGATCAATGCATATACAGAAATTGTAGCCATGATTAGCTCCATCATAATTGCAGGATATTTTAATTTTGGGAATTCAGCACTTGAAGGGTGGGAAAAAATTGTGATAGGTGCATTGCTCACGACGATTGTCTGGATTTCCGCCACTTATTTCACACCGCCAGATGATGAAGAAACTTTACGCAATTTCGTGAAAAAGGTGAATCCCGGTGGACCCGGTTGGGCAAAATATTCAGATGGTATTTCTACTGAACCTTGGCCAGTTCCTCATGGAATTCTTTCCATGGTGTTAGGCTGTACCGCAGTGTATGGATTTTTATTGGGCGTAGGGCAATTGATTTATGGTTATACGGAATCTGGATTAATGATTTGTGGGTTGGGTATTATTGCATCCATTGGATTGTTTAAAGTTTGGAAAAAATAAAGTGTTTGAGTATGAAACGTGTTTACGTATTCAAGTACTTTAACACATGAACACACAAATACCTAAACACTTGGAAATTTCCACTCCCGGGCGTATTTGTCTTTTTGGTGAACATCAGGATTACCTTGGATTGCCTGTCATTGCCATGGCGATTTCTCTTAGGGGACAAATAAAAGGACAAAAGAGGGAAGATAAAACAATTATTCTCCATAAACCGGATTTGGGTGAGACGGAATCTTTTTCTTTAAATGACCTGAATTATACCAAACCAAGAGATTATTTCAAGAGCGGCATAAATGTTTGCCAAATGGAGGGGCTCACTTTTTCATCTGGATTTGAATGTGAGATCACTAGTGAAATTCCCATCCGTGCCGGCACCAGCAGTTCATCAGCCATCATAGTAAGCTGGATTTATTTTTTATCTCGAATGGCCGATGAACCTGTAGTTTGGGATCAACAAAAGATTGGTGAATTGGCTTATAAAGCAGAAGTAACGGAATTCAATGAGCCTGGGGGTATGATGGACCAATATTCTGTGGCCATCGGGCGTCTCATTTATTTAGAATCGGAACCAACCCTTTCTGTTCAACCTTTAAATCCAAATTTGGGTGCCTTTGTTTTGGGGGATTCCTGCGAGCCCAAGGATACCATGGGCATTTTAAGTCATTGTCGGGATTCTCGAATTAAACTCATTCAAAAATTAAAGCACAAAAACCCAGATTCAACAATTCACGCATTGGATGATCAAGCTGAATTTTCAGATTTGAAAGAAGATGAAATTGAACTCGTTAAAGGTACCCTTAGAAACAGGGACTTGCTCTATGAGGGATTAGCGGAATTGGAGAAAGATGAGCCAAACTATGAATTAATTGGGTCCCTTTTTACGGAACACCATGCAATATTACGTGATGTATTAAAAGTAAGTACACCTAAGATTGAATCCATGTTAGATGCGGCTTTAGATGCAGGAGCATTGGGTGGTAAGATCAATGGTTCTGGTGGTGGTGGGTGTATGTTTGCCTACGCACCCAACAATTCAGAAGCAATTGCTGAAGCTATTAAAAAAGTGGGAGGAAAATCCTATATCGTACGAGCGGACGAGGGGACAATTATAAATTAAAGGAGTTCTTTTAAGTCTTTATTTTCGCCTTCTCTTTTTTCTCCGGCCATCACTTCCTTTACGTTTTCCTCTTTTTCTATTAAAAGACCTATCTTTTGAATGGGCTCTTCTTTCGGGCTTTTCCTGTGAAATCTCAAGGACGATAGGTCTACCTTCAAATTTCTTACCCTGAATGCCTTTCATCAATTGAGCTTCTTTGGCCTTTTCTATTTCAAAAAAGGAAAAAGTTTTTTTGATGTCAATTTGACCAATTTCAGCATTGGAAGATCCTAAGCTTTCATTAATCAACCCAATCAGTCGACCGGGATTCAATTTGCTTACAAAACCCACATTGATATAAAAATTTGTAAATGGCCCGGTTGCGATTTGTCCCTTAGCCCTTTTACCTCTTTTGCCACTTTTGCCACTTCTGCTATCACCATGTTTGCCTGAGATATTGATATCTCTGGCATTCTTATAGTAGGATAAGTATCGATTAAATTCGGTTGATACGAAATGTTGGATCAATTCTTCCCGATCGAGGGATGAGAGTTTTTCATAAATTTCCGGCAAAAAAGGGCCGATCTGTTTAACATCTACTTCCACTTTTTTAATTTTATCAATAAGGGTATAAAGGCGGGTTTGACAGATATCGATTCCATTGGGAACCAACTCCTTTGAAAAGGATATGCCTGAAATTCGTTCAATCTCATTAAGCCTTCTAATCTCTCGCGTATGAATAATAGCAATAGAAACACCGCTTTTCCCGGCACGTCCCGTTCGACCGCTTCGATGGGTATAAATTTCAGAATCATCTGGTAAATTATAATTGATAATATGGGTGAGGTCGTTCACATCCAATCCCCGGGCGGCCACATCTGTGGCAACTAAAATTTGCAACTGACGTTTCCGGAATTTCCCCATGACTTCGTCCCGTTGTCCTTGGGATAATTCACCATGAATCGCATCGGCGTTATATCCATCATGCATGAGTTTATTAGCAACTTCTTTGGTTTCCCGGCGCGTCCGGCAAAAAACAATACCGTAAATAGTTGGATTAATATCTGCAATGCGCTTGAGTACTTCATATCGATCTTTGGCCTGAACCATATAGTAAATATGCTCCACATTTTCAGCGCCTAAATTCGCTTTCCCTGCAGAAACTTCTAAAGGATCACTCATATATTTTTTCGTAATTGAAATAATGTTTTTAGACATGGTGGCAGAAAATAGAAGTGTTTGTTTCTCTTGGGGAGTCGTGGCAAGAATGTCTTCAAGATCTTCTTTAAATCCCATGGTAAGCATTTCATCTGCTTCATCCAGGACCACTCGAGAAATGTTATTGAGTTTCAGCTTTTTTCGTTTAATAAGATCTTTGGTTCGCCCTGGCGTACCAATAACAATCTGGGCGCCTTTGTTCAGGGATTTTATTTGAGGCTGAATACTGGTCCCACCATAAACAGCTAAAATGTTGATTCCCTTCATATATTTTGAATAATCGCCTAGATCTTTAGCAATTTGAACGCAAAGTTCTCGTGTAGGACAAAGGACCAATGTTTGGGTTGATTTATCATCAATATTAGTCAAATGGATAGAGGGTAAACCAAACGCGGCTGTTTTCCCCGTTCCAGTTTGTGCTGATGCGATTAGATCTTGATCTGTCGATATTAAATGGGGTATGGTTTTCGACTGAATGGGTGTAGGATTTTCAAATCCCAATTCAGATATGGCTTGAAGAATTTCAGGGTAAAGCCCGAAATGTGTAAAAGAATTCATTGTGTGGGTATTTCTATTAAACGTGGAAAGAAGAATATGAACGGATGAATTTACCCTATATATATGCCCATACCTAAACCCTACGTGCGGAATAAAATGATTGTAAAATAATCAAATATTTCCATTAATTTTTCTTTCCTATGAACAAAATCAAATCATCCTCTTCCATTCCTTCATAAGCTTCTAATAATAATAATTCAAAGTGAGGGGAGAAAAATTTATCGAGATCTTCTTCTAAATGGTGGTTAAAAAGGGCGTTCTTCATTTCGTAGCATTTTGCCCCTTTCCAGAATGAATGACAAACAATGCCGCCAACTTGATGTATTCATTTACCGTTTGTTTCGTAAGATATTAATAATCAGTCATATAATTTTATTTTTCATAGGAACTATCATACTGTAAACTAATACGATTTTATTGAACTTATAATTTCAATTTGAAAGGCAATTCATGAATAACATAACGCTTTTGGTTATGGCAGCGGGGATGGGGTCCCGGTATGGGGGATTAAAACAATTGGATGCGGTAGGGCCCAACGGCGAAACCATTATTGATTATTCTGTTTACGATGCTATTCAAGCAGGTTTTAATAAAGTGGTATTTATTATTCGAAAAGACTTTGAAGCCCAATTCAAATCCCAAATCACCGAAAAATATGCGGGTCAGATCCAAGTCGAATTTGCATTTCAGGAATTGAATGGACTACCCAATAGATTTCAATGTCCCGAGGGTAGAGAAAAGCCTTGGGGGACTGGGCATGCCATTTTAAGTGCAGCCGATTTAATTCAAGAGCCATTTGTTGTAATCAATGGGGACGATTATTATGGTGGCGAATCTTTCAAAGTGGTGGCTAATTATTATAATAATGGTACAGACAATTTCAGTATGGTCGCCTTTCAACTGGATAAAACATTGTCGATTTTCGGTGGCGTTACCCGTGGGTTATGTACAGTTGAGAATGGTTCACTATCTATGGTGGTTGAAACGGAAAATCTACAAAAAGTAGAAAATGAAGTTACTTCTGATCGTAAAATTAATTTAGATGGGAGCGAACCGGTCTCTATGAATATGTGGGGATTTACACCGGTTTTATTTGATTATCTTAATGAAATGATTATTGAATTTTTAGAAAAAGAAGGGAATGAAATGAAAAGCGAATTTCTCATTCCATCGGTCATCAATACTCTCATTCAAAGTGGTCGGGAACCGGTTCATGTATTGAGAAGTTCCTCTTCATGGTTTGGTGTGACCTATAAAGAGGATAAACCTCATGTCATGGGTGAAATCCTAAAATTGGTTGATCGGGGTATTTATCCCCAAAAATTATTTTAAGAAGTTTCCTTATAATAAATGAGTGAAACCATGAATATTTCGGTTGTGATTCCTACATATAACCGAAAGCATACTTTGCCGCGTGCTATTGCTTCCGTTCTAAATCAAACCCTCCAACCAACAGAAATAATCATGGTAGATGATGGCTCCACCGATGGGACGGCAGATTGGATCCAAGAGACTTACCCAAGAATCAACCCAATCAGACAATCACAGAAAGGAGTTAGCACAGCACGAAATATTGGAATAAAATCTGCAAAATGTGATTGGATTGCATTGTTGGATTCCGATGATGAATGGCTCCCGGATAAATTAGAAAGACAAGTTGAAGCGTTTAACCAAAACCCCGGAATTAAACTTTGTCATACGGAAGAAATCTGGATTCGAAATGGTGTGAGGGTGAATCAAAAGAAAAAGCATCAAAAATACGGTGGCCACATTTTTGAGAAATGTCTGGATATGTGCCGAATTTCTCCATCCTCGGCCATATTCCATCAATCTCTATTGGATGATGTGGGCTATTTCGATGAAGCATTTTCTATCTGTGAAGATTATGATCTTTGGTTGCGCATTACGGCCGAATATCCCGTTCTGTTTTTGGATGAACCGCTTATAAAAAAATATGGTGGGCATAGGGATCAACTTTCAATAGTTCCGGATGGAATCGAAACATATCGAATCCAGGTACTGGAAAAATTAATTCAACAAAAATTTACTTTTTCTCAAAAGAAATCCATGAAAAAAATGCTTATTCGAAAATTGAAAATCTATGCTAATGGTGCTCAAAAAAGAGGGAGAGAACAAGTGTTTAATCAAATCATGAAAAGGATTGATGAATTATCCACCCCATGTTGATTATATTTAGAGGCATTTTTTGATTCTCTAAGAAGGGAATTCCAATAAAAAGAAGGAGTTGTTATGAGACGTATATTGCGTACATCTATTATTTTTTCCATTATATCTGTTTTCCTAATTGCCCAGGATAAATCGAAATCAATCCTGCCGGGCCCGGATCGGTCTGAAGGGGAAGGCCCATTTAAACGATTGGTGATTCGCGGTGCCACCGTTATTGACGGTTCAGGTGCGCCGCCTCGAGGACCTGTGGATATTGTAATTGAAGGCAACAAGATCACTTCTGTAAGTGGCGTGGGATATCCTGGTGTTCCTATTAATGAAAAACGCCGTCCCAAACCCGGTGATTATGAAATTGACGCTCACGGCGCCTATGTGATGCCTGGATTCGTAGATATGCATACCCATGCAGGTGATCCGCAAAAAGCACCCGATACAGAATACGTATATAAACTGTGGTTGGCACATGGCGTAACGACTGTACGTGGTGTTGGATTAGGATCTCTTGAATTCAGTCTAAGTGAGAAAGAGCGTTCGGCCAAAAATGAAGTTACAGCCCCCAGAATTTGGGCGTATCAACGTCCGGGACAGGGGAAGGACTGGAAAGGCGGTTCCATCAATGATCCTGCGACAGCACGAAAGTGGGTGAAATATGCAGCTAAAAAAGGTGTGGATGGACTCAAGCTTGGTTCTTATGAACCGAGGATCATGGCTGCCCTCATAGATGAGGCGACTAAGAATAATTTGGGCACTACAGCCCATTTAGCCCAGACTGGTGTGGCCCGGATGAATACCATAGATGCAGCCCGTTTGGGCCTCGGCACCCAAACCCATTACTATGGCCTGTTTGAATCCATGTATGAAAATAATGACGTTCAGCCCTGGCCCGTGGATATGAATTACAGTAACGAACAGCACCGGTTCGGACAGGTGGCTCGCCAATGGAGTCTGGTAAAACCCAATGGCGAAAAATGGGAAGCTTTAAAGAAAGAGCTGATCGAGTTGGATTTGACTTTGGACCCCACCATGACTATCTATGCCGCAGGGCGAAATGTAATGTATGCAAGAAATGCAGATTGGCATGACATTTATACCCTGCCGTCACAATGGGATTATTATACTCCCAGCAGACGTGCACATGGATCATACTGGTTTAACTGGACTACACATGACGAGATCGCCTGGAAAAAGTTCTACCAGGTGTGGATGCAGTTCTTGAATGAATACAAAAATGCCGGCGGCCGCGTAACGACCGGTTCAGATAGCGGATACATTTATAAACTTTATGGATTCGGTTTTATTGAGGAATTAGAACTCTTGCAGGAGGCCGGGTTTCATCCGCTGGAAGTGGTGAGAGCGGCGACCCTCCATGGTGCGGAAACACTCCATAAACCATTGGGGACACCCGTAGATTTCGGTATGGTGAAAAAGGGGATGTTAGCAGACCTTGTCATTGTGGATGAAAACCCCCTTGCAAATTTCAAGGTACTCTACGGCACCGGCGCAATCAAGATCAATGAGAAGAATGAAGTGGTTCGCGTGGGCGGCGTGAAATACACAATTAAAGATGGCATCGTATATGATGCCAAGCAGCTTTTGAAAGATGTCGAAAATATGGTCAAAAAGGCCAAGCGCCGTGATGGTGATTTGAAAAAATATTAATAGAAAGATATCAATGAAACGCATTTTATTGAATATGGTTTTAGGATCGGTGGTTTTTGCACAAGCATCCGATAATATTAATGACAAAATTGACCGAATGGCGGATCAATTGGAGCGACAAGTGATTGAATGGCGGCGGGATTTTCACGAAAATCCAGAATTGTCTAATCGTGAATTTCGTACGGCGGAAAAAGTAGCGAACCATTTGCGATCCTTAGGAATAGACGTCCAAACTGGGGTGGCCCATACAGGGGTGGTTGGACTATTGAAAGGTGGAAAGCCCGGAAAAGTAGTGGCATTACGTGCGGATATGGATGGCCTGCCCGTAAAAGAAAAAGTGGACCTTCCATTTGCTTCCAAAGCAAAAGGTATTTACCAGGATAAAGAAGTGGATGTGATGCACGCTTGCGGCCATGACAATCATATATCTGGACTCATGGGTGCAGCTGAGATTTTGGCTAGCATTCGAGAAGATTTACCCGGAACGGTTAAATTTATTTTCCAACCGGCAGAAGAGGGAGCTCCACTCGGTGAAAAAGGTGGGGCACCATATATGGTAGAAGAAGGGGTAATGAACAATCCCAAAGTTGATGCCATTTTTGGACTCCATGCCTGGCCCGGGTTATTGGGTACAGCCCAATATCGTTCCGGCCCTATGATGGCTGCGGCAGAGCGTATGCGCATCACGGTAACGGGTGTGCAAACCCATGGTGCCAAACCTTGGGGCGGTGTGGATCCAATCGTAATTTCAGCTCAGATCATTAATTCGTTGCAAACCATTATTGCCAGAGAGGTGGATATCACGGAAGTCCCGGCCATTGTGACCATTGGTTCCATCCACGGTGGTGTGCGGAACAATATTATTCCGGAAGAAGTGATAATGGAAGGAACGATTCGAACATTCAATGAAGATGTACGTCAACAAATTCATGCCAGTATTCGGAATAAAGTTGAAATGATCGCTGCTGCATCCGGCGCAGAAGCTAAGTTGGAAATATTCAGTGGCATCGCCAAAGTGACCTACAATGAGCCCTCCTTGACGGAGCAGATGCTGCCTTCATTACGGCGGGTGTATGGAGAAGAAAATGTGAAGGTTCGGCCATTCGTCACCGGTGCAGAGGATTTTCCATTCTTTACCGATCATGCCCCGGGACTATATTTCTTTAATGGTGTAGCAGTGGACCCATCTAAAGCGTCATCAAATCATTCGCCGTATTTTGCCGCGGACGAACGAAATTTGAAATTTGGCATGAAATCTCTCGCCCAGTTGGCGGTGGATTATTTATATTTGAATCAATAATTCGAAAGATACGTAGAGACCCCATTAATTGCGTCTCTACTACAAATTGAATTGATTTATACCTGTAATTATGAACTATGAAATATTTGGGAAGATGGATCATTCAATGGATAAAGTGAAGAACAAATTATTTTTTCTTATTTTAATTGTCTTCGCTTGTGAAGAAGAAAGGCCGGACCCCTTACCCTATCCATGTTATTTGATCCCTGAAAGCGGTCCGTGCAAGGCCGCAATACTCCGATATTATTATGATCGATCAGACAAACAGTGCAAAGAATTCACTTGGGGTGGTTGTGATGGGGTAGTTCCCTTTGAAACAATGGAAGAATGCCAAAATGGTTGTGGTGAATAGACCACTTATCATGGATGGTGCTATGGGGACAGAACTCATGGCTCGAGGGTTGGATTTGCCTCTACCATTATGGTCTGCAGAATCAAACTTAACCGATCCGGATGTGGTTAAATCTGTCCATCAAGACTATGTTAATGCCGGGGCAGATATCATTGGGACCAATACATTTCGTAGTACCACATGGACTTATCGTAAAGCCGGATTTACCCCAAAACGGGCGGCAGAACGGGCAAAATCCAGTTTAATGAAAGCGGTGGATTTGGCAAGATCAGCCAATCCAAAGATCACGGCAGGATCAATCACAACCATTGAAGATTGCTATGAACCTGAATCCTTTCCGGGCCGTGATGCGGCAGAAGACACATATGGGGAAAATGTAGAATGGTTCAATGAAGCGGGCGTAGATGTGATCCTGTTTGAAACCATGGGTCATTTGGATGAGATTGATGTTGCACTCAAATCTGTAAATGAAAAAAAAACTTGGTTGAGTCTGATCGTGAATGATGACGATCAATTATTATCGGGGCATCCAATGGAATCAGTATATGAATTGGCCAAGTACAAAGTTGATGTGCTCATGTTGAATTGCAATACGATTGATAAAACGGATCAGAGTTTACAAAAAATGATAAATAATTGGGGAAGAGATTGGGGTGTCTATCCCAATTTAGGATTGACTGAACCTGAACCTGATGGTGAAATGAAGGAGAAAGTGGATGACCGATCATTCAGCAAAATTATTTCCAAATACTTGGGCATGAATCCAATGGTGATTGGATCATGCTGTGGTTCTACACCAAAGCATACTGATATGATCTATAAATTGGTGAATCTATAGGGATTAAATATTTTTCCTTACCATGTATTGGTTGTTGCTTATTTTGAAATAGTAGAGGATCATGGATATTTTGATGCTTACCCGCAGTTATTTGTTGAATTATTTTTGCAAAATATAGATAGATGGCAATACTGGCGATCATTTGTTCGTAAAGAACATTTATCAATGTAAAATCCTCCGTGGTAATTATTATTTCTTTTTATTAATTTCGCCGGAACTTTTTAAGTCCGTTTGATGTATTTTAAACATTTATTATTTTAAATAATCAAAATTGAGGAGGTCATAAACCGGTGATAAAAGTCACGGATTTGTCCAAAAATTACGGCCCCGTAGAAGCAGTAAAATCAATATCCTTTGAAATTCAGGATGGAGAAATTGTGGGTTTCTTAGGTGCCAACGGCGCGGGAAAAACAACCACGCTCAAAATGATTACGGGGTATTTGGTACCAACAGAAGGAAAAATTGAGGTCAATGATCTTAATATCATCGATGATACCCATGAAATCCAGAAACAGATTGGGTATTTGCCCGAACTGAACCCATTGTATACAGAAATGCGTGTCTATGAATATTTTGAATTTCTGGCTGGAATTCGAAATATTACGGGGCGTCCGTTTAAAGATGCTTTGTCACGTGTTGTGGAAAAATGCGGATTAAATGGTGTCATTCATAAAAATATATCGGAATGTTCAAAAGGGTACAAACAACGTATCGGGTTGGCCGCTGCCATGATTCATGATCCGAAAATATTGATTTTAGATGAACCGGTTACAGGATTGGATCCCAATCAGATTGTGGAAATTCGCAGTTTAATTAAAAAGTTGGGAAAAGAAAAACTGGTGTTTATGTCCAGTCACATTCTACAGGAAATTCAGGCGACTGTGGATCGTATCATGATCATTCATGAAGGAGAAATTGTGGCCAATGGCACTAGTGATGAACTCATGAGTAACTTTATGGGGAATGTTCTGTTAAATATGGAAATCAAGGGTGGTGCAGTCGAATCGGTTGAACATATTCAAGCCAAACTCCCCAGTGTCAAATTTATTTCTATGGAAGATTTAAATGGCATTCAGCACGTTCAATTTGAATATGATAAAGGACAGGACCCTCGTGAAGAATTATTTCGTTACGCAGTAGACAATAACTGGTCTATCCTGAAAATGACACCTCACACCACTAACCTGGAAGATATTTTCCGAGATTTGACTACGGAAGGAAATATTAATGCTTAATATAAGAATGGTTTTTCGCAGAGAGATGTTGGGATTTTTTAATAGTCCAATGGCTTATATTTTTCTGGTGATTTTTGCAGTGGTAAATGGATATTTTTTTACCAATACTTTTTTCCTTTTCGGGCAATCTGATTTACGCACATTATTTGATATTGTGCCGCTGGTGTATCTCTTTTTTATTCCGGCCGTATCCATGGGACTCATTGCCAGAGAAAACAATATAGGTACAATGGAAATAATTTCTACATTACCCTTGAATACATATGAATTTGTCGTGGGAAAATTTCTGGCTGGATTTAGTCTCATTCTATTAGGATTGGCAGCCACATTTATTCATTTCTTTACGCTTATGGCGGTGGGAACCAATGTAGATATTGGTGCAATCTTTAGTGGGTATCTAGGTCTGGCTTTGATGGGTGCAACGTTTACGGCAATTGGTGTTTACAGCAGCAGTGTTACGGAAAACCAGGTTGTAGCTTTTATTATTGGTGTGTTTGTTGTTCTGGTCTTTTACATGTTGGATAAGACGCTGATATTTGTACCCCATTCTCTCGCGGGTCTCGTTCAGTTTTTAGCAGTGGATTACCATTTATCGAATATTTCTCGAGGGGTAATTGACTCCAGGAATTTGGTATACTTTTTCTCAATGATCGGATTTTTCATTTTTTTGACAATTCAAACACTTGAAGTGCGGAGGTGGAAATAGATTATGATAAAGTTTAAAAATATGGATTTCAAAAAATCCGTAATTGTTCCGGGAATGCTTTTGATTGTTATTTTATTTTTATTAAATGGAATCTCAAGAAACTATTTCTTTCGCTGGGATTTAACGGATAATGATATGTATTCCTTGTCCACGTCGAGCGAATTGGTAGTAGAGCAAGTTGACGATTTATTGACAATGAAAGTATATTTCTCCGATGATCTTCCGGGAGAGTATGCCAATAATCGTCGGTATCTACAGGATATTTTGGAAGAGTATGAAGCCTTATCAGATGGGAATATTCGTTTTGAATTTTTCCGTCCCGAGGATAATAAAGATATTGAACAGGAAGCGCAAAAAGCTGGAATAATGCCAGTCCAAATGCAGGTAATAGAAAACGATAAAATGGAAGTGAAGCGCGTTCTTATGGGGATGGTTATTCTCTATGAAGATAAGAAAGAAGTGCTGCCTGTAATTCAAACCACCACCGGTTTAGAATACGAAATAACTACTCGGATTAAAAAACTGGTTGAAACAAATAAACCAACAGTTGGAATTGCGCAGGTAGAAGGGCAAGTAAGCCAAACACAAAATATTCAAAATATATTGCGGCAGCGATATAATGTTCAAACGGTAAATCTATCGGATGAAGTACCCGTAGAAATTGGTGTTTTACTTATGAATGGTGTTTCAGATTCTCTTTCATCTAACGAATTAACGCATTTACGAGCCTATTTACGTCGGGGCGGTAATATGTTTTTGGCCCAGAATCGTGTCAAAACAAATTTACAAGTACAGCAAGCCTTTGTGATTCAATCCAATATATTTTCTATCATTGAGCGCTATGGTTTTACCATAGCTGAGAATTTGGTAACGGATCAGGTTTGTGGTCGCGTAAGTGTGCAGCAGCAAATGGGTCCAATTCGAATGAATGTGCCCATGGAATATCCATTGTTGCCAGTGGTACGATCCTTTAACCAAGAGGAGTCTTTGGTGGCCGGGCTAGAACAGCTTCAATTGATTTTTGCTAGCGAAATTCAACCGGATTCGGCCTTGGGGAATCAGGTCAATTTTGTACCATTATTATTTACGTCTGAGCATTCTGGAGAAATGAGAGGCAATTTTAACCTAAATCCTGATCCGCAACAAAATCCATTCTTGCGGATGTTTAATCAATCCGGGAAAATATTGGGGGCTCGATCAGAAAAAGTTGATGAAAATGGATTAATGAGTCAGATGGTTGTGGTGAGTGATTCGGAATTTCTATTGGATCAAGGTGGTGGCCGATCTCCGGAAAACCATATATTTATGATGAATTCAGTTGATTATCTCATTGGTGATCGGGATTTAATTGCTTTACGATCACGTGAAATCACATCCCGACCACTGGAAGAAATATCGGATGAATCAAAGAAATCATGGAAGTGGATGAACATTGTATTACCATCATTTCTCATCGTTGGGTTTGGATTGATTCGGATGCGGACGCAGAAACGCCGCAGCAATGTTTTGGAGGAACTTTATGGGTAATAATATGAAATGGCTTTTAATCGCCTTTGGTGTATTGTTGGTTTTGTTTGGCATTAATAAAATGAAGCAAAATCAATTGACTTCAAAAAGTGATCAAGTATTTGATATTGATAGAGAAGATGTTTTCCAAATCAACATTATTCAGGGGAATGATTCAATTTCTCTTTCTTTTAATGGTGAAAGTTGGACCATCGATGAAATTGATACACTTCAAGTAAAAGACACTACCATGGATCAATTTTTTGAAACTGTTATCAATGTAAAACGCACATCTCTCGTATCTAAAAATGCCGAGAAATGGGATAAGTTTAATGTGGGTGACTCCACCGGTACCCACCTGGTTTTAAAGGATTATAATAGTGAACCAATTGCGAATGCGGTTGTTGGACGATCTAGTGCGGACTGGTCTGCAAGTAATATTCGTATTGGAAAAGAGGTTGAAGTTTATCAAACCAATGAAAATATAAGTTTTCAATTAGATACTTCTCCAACTTATTGGGGAGAAGTGCCTCCCCCGCCAAAACCCGATTCCACTTCTGTTGATTCCCTTTAATTAAAAATTCCTTTTTAGGGGTTTTTTCTTTTTTATTATTTAATAGCCTGATAAATTGACCACCCGGTCAATAGTGCTTTATTTATGATATCAAACACAAATAAATTTAAACAATTAGCTGAAGAGAAGCAGTCTCGTATTGTGAATGCATGCATTTCTGAATTTGCAGAAAACGATTACGAAACGGCATCCATGAATACGGTTGTAAATCAGGCAGGAATTTCTAAAGGCTCCCTATTTAATTACTTTCAATCGAAAAGTATTCTCTATAACCATATTTACGAATTGGCTTTAAGAGAAGTAAAAACCTACCTCCGTAAAGTCCGAGATGAGACAGCCCAGCTTCCATTTAATGAACGCCTATCAAAGATTGTTGATTCCGGAGTTCAATTTATTGGTGAACATCCACGATTGGCGCGCATCTACTTTAGATTAGTTTATTCTGGTGATTCGCCAAACAGGGAAAAAATTGTTACTGAATTGCAAGCCATGTCGGAAGAATATTTGGGCAATATTATTCAGGATGCCATGGATCGAAACGAATTGGATCCCAATTTGGATAAGACTCAATCGGTCTTTTTTCTCGATGCTGTTTTGAATCGGTTTTTAAAAGAATATCATGAAGTCATGAATAAAAGAAGTCAGGACACTTTTGACAAAGAGGAATGGGTAAAAGGAATTACAAAATTATTTACAAAAGGACTTTCATAAAACGCAGAGACGCAGCGTCGCAAAAATTAATAGAATGAACGAAAAACAAAAAGAATATGCATCCGTCCAAGAGATGAACGATGAACAACACATTGGGATTGTAAAAGATATTTTTGCATCTGTAACGGATAAGTATGATTTTTTAAATAGGTTTTTATCGGGACGACGGGATGTGGCGTGGAGAAAGCGAGCCGTTTCTCAAATGAAATTTTTCAATACAAATCGATTTTTAGATGTGGCTACTGGAACTGGAGATTTAGCATTGGATTGTGCGAACACCTACAAAGATGTTCAAGTTACAGGTGTGGATTTCGTCGAGGAAATGGTGAATAATGGATTGAAAAAAGTGGACACACAAAATTTGGAACATCGCGTTGAGCTGAAATGGGGCGATGCAACAAATATTGATTATATTGATGACACTTTTGATGTGACAGCAATTGCATTTGGAATTCGAAATATTCCCAATAAGGAAAAAGCATTATCAGAAATGAAGCGAATTATTGTTCCAAATGGACAGATAATGGTTTTGGAACTCACCACCCCAGAACAAGGTTTTTGGCGGAGAACATACAGTTTTTATCTCAATGGCGTATTGCCCAAACTGGCAAAATGGTTTACAAAAAATTCTGCTGCATATGAGTATCTTGCTGACTCCATTATGAATTTTCCCACTCGTGGAGAATTTCTTGCTTTAATGGAATCCATTGGATTGAAAAATTGCAGAGCAATACCGCTCACATTTGGCGTTTGCACACTTTACATAGGACAAAAATAATGAATAAAAACAAAGCATTACAAAAACTGAACGATTTTCAGAAAAATACAATTACAGAATTATTGGGAATTGAAATAACAGATTTCGGGCCTGATTATTTTTGTGGAAAAATGCCGGTAGATCATCGAACAGTTCAGCCCTATGGATTGCTCCATGGGGGCGCATCTGCTGTCTTGGCAGAATCTTTAGGGAGTATTGCTGGTGGAATGCAGGTCAATCGAGATACCCAGACTGTTGTGGGTGTAGAAATCAATTGTAATCATTTACGAAGCGCACGAGATGGATGGGTTTATGGAAAAGCGACACCTGTAAAGATTGGGAGAAAAATTCAAGTGTGGAATATTGAGATTAAAAATGATGATGGAAAAATGGTAGCTGTCAGTCGATTAACCTTGGCAGTGATTGATAAATAATTATTAATGCAAAGACGAAAATAAAAGATTTAATGAACATTATTTCTGATAAAAATATTGCCTTAAAAGAACTCGTGATTGAGTCCCTAAGATGAAAGTGTTTAATGTTAAAATTTGAAATTCAATATATAAAAATAGGAGATAAACGATATGAATAATGAACTAGATACAAAAATACTAGGAATGTTGGGCGAAGCCAATTTTCTGACGATAGGGACCGCTGTAGGTAATAACCCGTCAGCGGCAAATGTCTATTTTGGAAATGATGGATTTGACATATACTTTTTTACGTTCAATCCATCTAGGAAAGCAGAACAAATACGCGTCAATCCAGAAGTACAGTGTGTTGTGCGTCCGGACGGTTCAGAGGGGATAAAGGAACTCCAGATCACTGGTAATGCAACAAAAATAAAAGACCCTGATGAAATTGAAAAAGCATATAATATGGTTTGTGAGGTCACGGACGCATTCAAGCCTTATATGGACGATGAATTTTTGAAGAAGAATGATGTGGTTGGGTATTACAAAATTAAACCAACTGTTATCAAATACGTTGATTTTTTTGCAGAAAAACAATTTGAATGGAGAGAATTTTCTGAAAATCAAGTTAATCTTTTGACAAAGGTCATTAAGGGAGGGCTCCGCAAAATCGGTCTATATCTCCGGGCGGTACGGGCACCCTTTTTTACAGCTACAATTGCACCGGTAGCCGTGGGGGCTGCCGTGGCTTATTTTAATTTCAAATCATTTGACTGGGGTCTTTTCGGTTGGACCATGCTGGGAGCGATTCTCGCTCATGCCGGCACAAATCTGGCCAATGATTACTCTGACCATAAAACCGGGAATGATGAATCCAACAAACTCTTTAGCCCCTTTAATGGAGGTTCACGAATGATTCAAGCTGGTTTGTTTTCATCTACGAAAGTATTTATACTTTCCGTGGCGATGTTCTTGGGCGTAATCAGCATAGGGTTAAACTTGAATACACAACTGCATGGAATGCCATTCGCTGTAAGTCCACTGCTTTGGGTTGGTATTGCCGGTGTTTTCCTTGGTATTGCCTATACAGGCGCACCGCTTCGATTAAGTTATAATGGGTTTGGAGATATTGCTGTTATGCTCGGTTTTGGTCCGGTGATGGCATTGGGGTCACACTATGTACAACATGCTGCGATTCAACCTCAATTGGGATGGGAGTTCCTACCCGTTGTGGCTGCTTCCGTTCCAGTAGCCGTTTTAGTCGGATTAATCCTATTTATTAATAGTTTTCAGGATTTTAACGCCGATCGGGAAGTGGGTAAACGAACGTGGGTTGTACGTACGGCTGATACAGGGACAATTGCCGACTATTCAAAACCTTTTGCGATCTATAAAGGAGCCCTCTATTTTACGTTTCTTTACGTATTTTCTCTTGGTATTTCGGGAGTAGTTTATAGCCAATTTTCAACACCATGGATCCTGATTGCATTGCTGCCTTTCTTACTCGCAAAAAAAGCAATGAATATGGGTGGCACTTGGTTGGAACGTTGGGCAGAGGAGAATGCGGATCGCCAACAACTTCCTTATGAATTGCTTATGGTCAACGTATACACAATTGGCACCCACTTTATGGTTGGGATACTATTAACGCTCGGGTACATTTTGGGCACCATATATTAGTTAAACGCCCAAAAGATATAAACTTTATCCTCACTTTTGTAAACATAGATTCAGGGAAAGTATACCGATGGGAAACGCTTTTCTTATTCTGAATAATTGGCTTGTTAATCGAGTTGATTAATAGATTGCCCACTAGTGTAAATTCTAATAATTTATCCAACGTAATTATTTGGAGTAGATGTTGAAAAAATATGATTTAACTGGGATTGTATTCCTGATAATATTCATAGCTTTATTTTTTATCGGGGATTTATATAAGACACCCATTAATCCGGGTATGTCCTCAAGCCATCCTGTTGAGGAGGGAAAAGAGGGTGGTCCAAACTCACGATTAAAATTTGAATGGCTCAGGCTGAAAAGTCCCATTACCAATGAAATCCCGGATGGTATCAAACTTCGTTCCCTGAAATATGCAAAATCAATTCCGAAAGCAAATCGTTTACCGATCAGAATGAAAGGCGAACAATCTAACCAATCGAATTTAGAATGGACTTTACGAGGGCCATATAACGTAGGTGGAAGAACTCGCGGTGTTGTTATTGATAAAATGGATCCGAATACAATTTTAGCTGGGGGTATTTCTGGTGGGATTTGGCGAACAGAAGATAGTGGTCAAACATGGGCTAAAATGACTAAAAATCAGCAGCTTCACAGCGTGTCCTCTATTGTTCAAGATCCCAGGGATGGGAAAACGAATATATGGTATGCAACTACCGGGGAATTGAGAGGTAACTCAGCGGGTGCCCGTGGAGCTCCTTTTCGTGGGGATGGTATTTATAAATCGATTGATAATGGATATAATTGGGAATTGATTTCTTCTACATCCACAAATACACCTGAATTATTTGATAACTATCTCAATTATTCCTGGCGAATAAAAGTGCATCCAACGACCGGTCATGTTTTCACGGCTTCATTTGGAACCATTTATAAAAGTGAGGATGAAGGGACAACATGGAATGAAATTTTGGGAAATGGTGAGGATCGGTATACAGATTTAACCATGACAAGCAAAGGACTCATGATTGCTATTTTAGGCGATGAAGAATCAGATGGTCCCATTATGCGTTCTTTAGATGGGGAAACATGGACCAATATTACTCCCACAAATTTTACCACTTCCTTCAGTCGATTAGTAGCCGATATTTCTGAATCAAATGACTCCATTGCCTACTTTATTGGCAATATAAATGATGATCATATCTTTTGGAAATATAAATATGTATCCGATGATGGTTCAGGCACCGGTGGCTCCTGGGAAGACAGAAGTCAATTTTTACCGAATGATTACAATTCTCAAAGTGGATATGACATTCACGTTCGTGTAAGTCCAACGGATGAGAATTTGGTTTATTATGGCGGCACAAATTTATACTACTCAACGGATGGCGTAGCCACGGCATCGAGAAACTTCAAGTTTGGTGGTTATGGCACATCCAATCACCATCCGGACCAGCACGATGTTATTTTATTTCAAAATGAACCCTTTAAAGTGTTGTCTGCAAGTGATGGTGGTGTACATATCATGAATGATCATAATGCCTCGGATAAAAAGTGGGAATCATTAAACAATGGCTATGTAACCACCCAATTTTATACCATTGCTGTAGATCCATCTGGATTTTATCCAGATTTAGTCATGGGAGGAACTCAGGATAATGGTACTTATGAAACGACGGTAAAAGATGTGACGGATCCATGGGAGCAAGTGAATGGTGGTGATGGTGCCTATTGCTCAGTCATTCATTCTGGCAGAGCCTATATTATGTCATCCCAAAATGGATATACACTTATTAAGGATTATTCAAATCCTTTTGATTGGTCCTTTGGTAATGGGCGTTATAATAATTACTCTTGGGCTTATTTGCATCCACCGGAATTTAATAGGGATGAAGAAGCATTGTTTATTAATCCATTCTATTCTGATCCACTCAATGACCACATTTTATATTATTCTGGCGGGAAATATGTTTATCGAAATAAAGATGTATATTTGAATAAAACAAATTATAAACAACCGGATGGTGGTGGGTCTTATGAAAGTGTACATTGGGAAAAGTTGAGCAAATCATCTATTGGATCGGTGAGTGCTTTTGGTGCCAGTATAAATAAGCCTGCTCACCGGCTTTACTATGGCACTAGTTCCGGATACATTTATCGGTTGGAAGATGCCCATGAAAAAGATAAAGCTGTTGAGATTCGAAATAACATTGGTGCATTTGGTTATGTGAGCAGCATATCTGTAGACCCATATGACGGAGATAGGGTCATGGTTAGTTTTTCTAGCTATGAAACGAAAAGTATTTTTTATTCGATTAATGGTGGCGATTCATGGACGGATATAAGCGGAAATTTAGAAGAAAATCCCGGGGGGAGTGGGTCTGGCCCATCTGTGCGATCAGTCATTATTTTTCCATTAAAAGTTGGCTATCTATATTTTGCAGGAACCAGTACGGGATTGTATTCTACCTCTCAATTGGATGGAGCCAATACGCAGTGGGCTCAGGAAGGGTCTGAAACAATCGGCAATGTTGTGGTTGATATGATTACGGGACGTCCATCGGATGGATATCTGGCAATTGCTACCCATGGGAATGGTATTTATACGACTTTTGTTGATGGTGATTTGTTGACTGTGAATGATGCAGATATACCGACTGAATTTGAATTAAGCCAGAATTATCCCAACCCGTTTAATCCCACAACAACGATTTCCTTCAATTTAAAACAAGCTGGATCGGTGACTTTAAAAGTGTTCGATTTAATGGGAAAAGAAGTAGCAACTTTGGTGAACGGATATCAAGAATCTGGTGTCCGTCAGGCGATTTGGAGTGGAAAAGATGGCAATGGAAATGGCATGCCCTCGGGGATATATTTTTATCGATTAAAAGTAAATGGATTAGTTCTAACTAAAAAAATGCAGCTATTGAAATAGATTTCAGTTTTTAATTTAAGATCTGAGGTAGGATGCACCATTCACATCTACAATACATCCGGTGAGAAAATCATTTCCTTCAGATGCAAGCCATAAAGCAGTTCGTGCTATTTCTTCAGGATCGGCCACACGATTCAATGGGCTTTGGGCACGAATAGAATCGTCAACCATATCTGCCACACGATCGGTGGCTACAAATCCCGGTGCAATGGTGTAAACGAATATATTGTCTTTTGCCAATGCTTGGGCCATGGATTGTCCTAATGCATTGAGTCCTGCCTTGCTGGCGCCATAGGCTGGAGATTTGGGCTCACCTCGAAAAGCGCCTCTTGATGAAATATTCACAAATTTTCCGCCTCCCTTTTTCTGCATCACTTTCGCCGCGCAAAACATAAGATATGCAGGTCCCATGAGATTGGCGCCGATGGTTCGTTTCCAAATATCCTGCCAATCGTTATAGGAGAGTGAATCAAATTCATATTGCTCAACCACCGCCGCATTGTTCACCACAATATCCACGGTATCCAAGGATTGAATCATGGATTCTACTTCGTGTGGATTTGACAAATCTGCCTGTACGATTTGGCTATTCCCGGATAAAGATGCCTGCGTTTCTTCCGCGCCTGTTTTATTAGTGTTGTAATGGACAATAATTGTCCCATTCGCGTTTGCGAACGCATCACAGATAGCTCCGCCTATCCCCCCGGAAGCACCGGTAACCAGGATGGTTTTTCCTGTAAAATCAATTGTCATGAGATAATGATTTAAAATATTTTGTTAAGGCAATTATTTCAACACCCATCCCTGCTAAAAGGAATATGATTGTAGCGGGTTTCAAAATAGAAATATCAAAAATGACAAATGATGCATAAGCGAGGATTCCAATAATGATTAAATATTTTCCGATGCGGTGAAAGGGACTTGAAACTTCCATACGGCGGATGCTTTTGGGATATTCTTTTTCAACCCAATCATCCAATTCTTTCCTCTCTTCTGGTGACATTCTCATTTAAAAACCCGTTTTAAATTAATACTGATTACAGATAAAGCAATGGCTGCCATTACATCTGCAATGGGCGGTACACCGGGAAAGCCCTAATTCCAAGCCACAACGCCAGACAACCAAATTAAATATACTCTCATAATTTTCCTTTTAAAATGTTTTGGATATGGGATTCCAGAGTCCCCACGGGCTTTTCTATGATGCGCCCGATCTCAATATCATCACGATAAAAAATTAATGTGGGTGTGTTGGTAATGCCAAAGGTTGCGTAATCCTGAAAATACCCTTTTTTATCTTTGGTCAGTCCGATAATCCCAAAGTTTTCGTAATCATAATATAGTTCATCCAGAATCTTGTAAAGCCGGGGAACTTCCCTCTTGCTGTCGTGACACCAAGTGCCCATAAATATTTTGATTGAAATATTCTTTAAGTCGGCTGAATCAAATCCATTCAAGTTGGGGTGGTAAGCATCATACTGTTTAGGAAACCAAGTATAAGAGTCATGATCTGTAATTAATGATTTGGAGAGGAGTCCAAAATGGTTTCCATCATCAAAAATGACAGTGGGAATATTTTTGGGAATTATTCCGGTGCAACCGAGAAAACAGGCGCAGAAAATGGTTGTAATTTTGAATCTCATGGGGCGGAAATTAAATTGGATTTAATTGCGTACTAGATTTGTTTAGTTCGATGCATAATCTAAGATAATGATTAACGGAAAAATTATCAGTCGCTGAATTTAGATCCCACCGGCGCGCGGTATTTCTGGAAGGGGATCATAAGCAGATTTTTAATATTGGAATTTTCTTCCGGTGCCATGTGGGTATCAATACCGTAAGTAATTTCATCCATTTTATTCACGCTTGTAGTGGTTCTTAACATGTGATCCCAAATGGAAAAAATGTTGCCATAATTACTGTCTGTATGGGGTTGAATATAATGGTGGTGAACCTTGTGAAAATTGGGGGTAACAAATATATATGAAAACGCTTTATCTATCGCCAATGGCATTTGGATGTTTGCATGGGAAAAGTGAGCAAAAAAGGCAGAGATTGTCTGATACATCATGACCAAACCAAAGGAAGCACCGGATACAACAACGGCCAAGGATGTAAACAATAATCTGAAAATATTTTCACCGGGATGATGGCGTAAACCACTGGTCACGTCCACATTCGGATCTGTATGATGGATAATATGGAATTTCCATAACCATTTTACTTTATGTTGAATCCAATGGATCAACCATGCGCCTATTAGATCCATTAATATTAAGCCCAACAGAATGTAGAGCCACGGTGGTAGTGTTGCCAGGTTCAATAAGCCTGTGCCATTTGATTCGTTATATTTAACCGCTGCAAGGATTAATGCTGCACCGAAAAGATTCACAATGAGTGTAATGACTGTAAATGTTATATTGATGAAAGAATGCTTTATTTTATTGTAATCCATCTTAAAAAGGGGAATCCCGAATTCAAGAAGAAAGAAAAAAGCCAGTGTCGAAATAAGAAAAGCCGCACGAGCTTCATCAGATATGTTGGTAAAATATTGGATCGATTCCTGCATATTTATGCTCTTTATTTAACCAATGAGAGTACTATCAGTTCTTTAATATTGCAACTAAAAAGAGATTCAAATTTCTGGATGGTACAGTTTTAATAACTTCATTTTAATACACAAGTTTTTACAGACTTTAAATAAGAGACTAAATAAAGTCCCCATAACATATGGCACAAAGCATATACGGATAGAACTGATATGGTAGACTTAAAAAGATAATAGCTTAGTAAACATCCCAAAAGAGTTAAAGCAGATGCCAAAATATTTTGAAATTTTGGATAATCTGTAAACTTTATATTATAGAATAACCTTAATCCAGGTAAGTGGAATAAAAATGCTACAATTAAAATTCTTTTGTTATTCTGCATTTATATAAGATAGAGGCGTTTCATAAAGGAAATTACACAGAAATTACCCAGCAATGTGGGTGTCTCTTTTATTTAAAGGGTACCACTCCCCATTAGTTTTTACAGGTTGGAACTTTGGTTGAGTTTTTTGATCAGAAAGGGTAGAAGGGTAGCACTATTTGCTACTTGAGAGCTTAAATCCCAAAAGTTCATTGATATTAACCACTGCTTCTTAAGGCTACAAAAAACCCCATCTCTCGATGAGAAAACGGGGTTTTAGAGAGCGGGACCGAAGGGACTCGAACCCTCGACCTCCGGCTTGACAGGCCGGCGTTCTAACCAACTGAACTACGATCCCAAATATTAAAAACTTATTTTTTCTGGCGATAAACTAAAGCCAAAGGAATCACTATGATATATCCTACAAACAGGAGTATTGGTGCCAATGACAAGCTTTGAAAACTACTAACAGTTCCTGTAGCCATTAATGCGTATCCTATCAAAAGCAATCCTACACCAATGGTAAAAAGAATATAGTTAATTTTCCCAAAAGCCCATCCTTCAAAAAGGTGTACACTATTATTGTTTTTTTTATCGCCCATAGGGGCGGCAAAATTACTATTATCACGTTGGTCTACCAATCTGTTTTTGAGATTTTCCTTCATTTGGTGTCTCTAAGAAATTATAGAATAGAATTTGCTATACATGGGTAAAAAATAATAAGTTTCGCCCCCCGCAAATGATGAATAAATTTCAATTTCATCTGGGTCAGTCTTTCATTGGAATCATGGCTGCGGTGGTTCTGGGTATATTGTTGGCTTTTTACAGCCTGGTTTTATTCTGGCCCCAGGGCAACCCCTATGATTCGGTAAAAGTGACCATCCAAAAAGGTGCATCCCTCCGAGAGGTCGGTGTGCATTTGAAGGATCACAATGTGATTCGGAATACGCGTTCTTTTAAGTTGGCAGTCAAAACATTGGGATATGAAAAAGATTTTCCGGCGGGTCGGTTTAAACTTGTTAAAGCACAAACCAATTTCGACATTATTGACCAATTGGTCAATGGTGTTCAATTAAACAAACGGGTGACTATCCTTGAAGGTTGGACAGTTTCAACGATTGCCAAGGAATTGGAAAGCAAACTGGGGGTGGATGCGCAAGAATTTGAAACAGCGTGTAAAAATAAATTATTGCTTTGGAAGTGGGGGATTGACGGTGATTCATTTGAAGGATATCTTTTTCCGGAAACATATCAGTTGTCTGAGGAAGAATCCTCCCAGGAAATTATCAATCGCATGGTCGAAGAGTATAAAAAGCATTTTACTGATAATTTTCAGGATCGAAGAAAAAAAATAGGTATGTCAGAAAAGGAAGTCATTACACTGGCTTCAATTATCGAGGGTGAGGCGATTTATAACAGAGAGCGACCATTGATTTCAGGTGTATATCATAATCGATTAGAACTAGGCATGCGGCTCCAAGCGGATCCCACCATACAATATATCGTTGATGGCGGACCTCGGCGATTATTAAATAAGGATTTGAAAATCAAATCTCCTTATAATACATACTTAAACTATGGACTTCCTCCTGGACCCATAAATAATCCGGGAATTGAATCTATAAAAGCAGCTTTATTTCCGGCAAATACTGAAAACTTATACTTTGTAGCCCGAGGCGATGGGTATCACACTTTTTCTAGAACGAAGAATGAACACAACAAAGCCAAGAAAGAATTCCAAAGAATAAGGCGATTAGCCAGAAAACAGAAAGCAAAAAAGGGATAATAATTATATAGAATGAGTAAGTCAAATCTAAATAAAGTTCAAAAATCAGCCGTGGAAGCCTTCGGTAAACCTGTATTAATCTTTGCAGGAGCCGGAAGTGGAAAAACGCGCGTATTAACTTATAAAATTGCTTACCTCATTAAAAAGAAATTGGTTTCTGCAGAACATATACTTGCAGTTACTTTTACGAATAAGGCAGCGCAGGAAATGAAGGGCCGTGTCAATAAGCTGGTGCCCGGGAAAGAATCAGTTTTAAACATCGGTACATTTCATTCTATTTGTGCCCGGATTCTGCGAAATGAAATTCACCATCTTGGTTATACAGCCGATTTTTCTATATTTGATGTTCAAGATCAGAAATCGCTTGTAAAGGTTGTTATTGAATCCATGGACATTCCCAAAAATTATGTGACGCCTCAAGAGGTACGTCATAAAATTAGTAATTTCAAAAATAAATTAATCACCCCTGGTGAGGCCAAAAAGAAGGCTCATTTAGTCTTAGAAAAAACTTACGCGGATATTTACGAAAAATACCAAAAAGCACTCATTAAGAATAATGCAGTTGATTTTGATGACCTATTGATTCTCCCTCTAACTTTATTTGAAAAGCATCCAAAAATATTGGATAAATATCGTGAAAAATGGCAATACATCCTTGTGGATGAATACCAGGATACGAATAAACCCCAATTTATGTTTGTGAAATATTTAGCGGAAGGTCATCACCAAATATGTGTGGTGGGTGATGATGATCAGTCTATTTATGGGTGGCGCGGTGCCGATATTCGCAATATTCTTGATTTTGAAAAGAATTTTGGTAACTGCCATGTGTTCAAATTAGAAAAAAATTATCGCTCAACTGCCCATATACTTGAGGCGGCTTCATCCGTTGTTAAAAATAATAAAAATCGTGCCCCAAAAGAACTCATTCCTCATAATGGTGCGGGAGAAAAATTAGGATTGATAGAAACGAATGATGAAATGGAGGAAGCGGATGCTGTTGTTAATGCATTGGAAAAAGAAATTAAGCTTCAGAAGCGAAATTTTAGTGATTTTGCTATCCTATATCGCACCAATTCACAATCCCGTTCTTTGGAAGATGCCTTCCGGCGATCGGGTATTCCCTATAATATTGTAGGCGGATTTCGATTTTATGAAAGAAAAGAAATAAAGGATCTTATCGGTTATCTTTCTCTCATTGTGAACCCCAAAGACACAATATCATTACGTCGCGTCATTAATTTCCCTCCCCGGGGAATCGGGATGAAAACAGTGGATAAATGTGTCATTAAGGCTGCAAAGAAAAAAATGGAGATGGTTGAAGTATTAAGCGTTCCTGAAGATATGGGAATTCGAGGAAAACAGGCAGATTCATTAATGACATTTTATAATATAATTAAAAAATATAATGAACTTTTGCCAAAACTTAATGCGGGTGAATTGGTTCGGACCCTGGTAGAAGAAACTGGAATTATTAGATATTTTCGTGAAAGCAGTGCTCCCGAAGATCAGGAACGATATGCCAATGTGATGGAGTTTTTGAAGGGTGTGGATGAATTTATGATCAGAACTCCTGATGGTGGATTATCCCAGTTTTTAGAAGAAGTCTCTCTATTGACTGATCTGGATCAGTGGAACGATGAAACAAACCGCGTGACCCTCATGACACTTCACTCATCCAAAGGATTGGAATTCCTGGTCGTATTTATCACAGGGTTAGAAGATGGTTTATTTCCGTTGTATAGTGCGTTAGAATCCGTCGAAAAATTAGAAGAAGAACGACGATTGTTTTATGTGGGTTTGACGCGGGCGATGAAAAAAGTCTATCTAATGTATGCCAATCACCGAAGACGGATTGGTTCAGATGAATTGTATGGAATGGTTTCCCGTTTTGTATATGAAATGCCGGAAGATAAACTGGAAAAGATTTCATTTACCTCTGCCTTGACTCGGAAGGTGATTGGCGGCCGCCCAGGTCGATTTACAAAAACGGCTGTCAGTAGAACGGTAGTGGTATTTGATGATTTTAGAGTTGGGGACTACGTTGAGCATGCGATTTTTGGTATTGGTAAAGTAAGGGCATTAAGCGGTCAGGGAGAAAACCAGCGGGTAGGTATTGTATTTAAAGATGGACTAAAAAAGAAACTTGTTGTAAAATTTGCGAATTTAAAAAAGGTGGTATCACCGGAAGACTAATCTTTTTTTCTGATTAATCAGACCTTTTTATTTATATTATTTCTTTAAATGAATAGAAACCTATTCATATATTCTGAGACTCAATCTCAATAAGAATAAAGGAATTTATGGCTACTTACGACCAGCTAAAAAGAGCATTAAAAAAAGAAGGATTACGCTATACTCAGCAGCGACAGTCTGTGTGGGATGAACTATGTGCCACCAATGATCATCGGGATGCAGAAGAAATTTATTTAGACATCCGCCAATCAGGATTAAATGTTTCCCGGGCTACGGTGTATCGTACGATTGACGTTCTCGTTAAAAATAAAATGGTCCGGAAATTAGAATTAGGGGATGGTCGGGCAAGATATGAACATAAAGTAAATGCAACCCATCATGACCATTTGATTTGTATTCAATGTGGAAAAATTGAAGAATTCATGGATGAGGTTATTGAATCACGACAGGATGCGATTGTGAAAAAAATCGGATATAAACTAGTGCGGCATATCCATCAATTATTCATTATTTGCAGTGAATGCGAATCTCCATGACTCTTATTGATTTGAGTCCGGGGGAAGTGGGTACGATCAACAGTATCAGAGGAAATCGGCATTTACAAAATCGGCTGGTTGAATTGGGTCTTCTATCTGGAACGGATGTTCGGTTGGTGAAGTGTACGCCATTTAATGGTCCTGTGGAAATAAAAGTCCGAGATTCCTATTTGTCGATTCGATGGGACGATGCCCAGCTTGTTGAACTGAAATGAAGAAATTTCACTTTTTTGAACCCGCACAAAAATTGACTCAAAATTCCCATTGGGTAGCATTGGTTGGTAATCCGAACTGCGGAAAAACAGCCATATTCAATCTGCTAACTGGATTGAATCAAAAAGTATCTAATTATCCAGGTATTACTGTAGAAAAAAAAGAGGGTATCGTTTATGCTCAAGGGGATAAAACATTTAATTTATTAGACCTTCCGGGCACTTATAGTCTTTCGGCAGAATCGTTCGATGAACAAATCGTTTCTGATCAAGTGTTAAGTTGGGCTAAAGGAGAAAACCCACCAGCCGTTATTGTCTCTGTTGTGGATGCATCTAGCCTGTCCAGAAATTTGTATCTCACTACGCAACTTCTTGATTTGGACATTCCCATGATTGTTGTATTAAATATGATGGATCAATTGAAAGATGAGAACCAAATTGACATTCAAAAGCTGAAAAAAGAATTAGGCGTGTCGGCGGTTGTTCCCATCTCTGCAAAAATGAATTGGGGTTTAGATGTTTTAAAAAGTGCCATTCAAAAGTCGTTGGTTAACTTGGCCCAGACGAATCATCAGTCCCAATGGATAAACCGGGATCTTTCCCATCAGATTAAATTACTTATAGAACCACATTTTTCATCAACAAAATTTGCTGTAGCCCATGCATTAAGATGTATATCCAGGAATGAATCCAAAAATGGTGAGGATACCCACATTGAAGCCATTCGAAATTCAATCTTAGAATTAGGATATAACACCGATACCTTAGAAGCCACATTGCGCTATAAATGGATTGATGGTATTCTGCCTTTTGTTCAGCCAAAGATAAGAACCAAAGTTCAAAAAGAAACGCGAAGTGAGAGATGGGATAAAATATTAACCCACCGTTGGATGGGACCCGCTATATTTATGGCCATTCTATATTTTATTTTTCAATCTATTTTTACATGGGCATCAATACCTATGGATTGGATACAAGCGGGAATAGATAATATATCTATTTTTGTTTTATCAAATATGTCACCGGGAATGTTACGAGATATTTTAGTTGAAGGAATTATCGGTGGTGTAGGAGCGATTGTCATTTTTCTACCCCAGATTTTAATACTGAGTTTTTTTCTGATGGTGCTGGAAGATACAGGTTATATGGCCCGAGTGGCATTCATGTTGGATAAAAGTATGACAAAAATGGGACTTCATGGAAAATCTATTTTACCCCTCATGAGTGCCTATGCCTGTGCGATTCCGGGTATTATGTCCACAAGAACAATTGATAGTTGGAAAGAACGCCTGGTGACCATCCTGATTTTACCCCTCATGAGTTGTAGTGCACGGCTGCCAGTATATACGTTATTAATCAGTGCATTCATTCCGCCCATAACTGTGGGAGGTTATTTCAATCTGCAGGGGTTGACACTGGTTGTGATGTATTTCCTAGGAACGGTTACTGCTTTAATTTTGGCAAAAATATTCAGTCGATTTATCAAAGAAAAATCATCTTCATCATTTGTGATGGAACTTCCGCCATATCGCGTACCAATTGCTCGATCGGTGATTCGCCAGGTTTTTATCCGGGGAAAATTATTTTTAGTCAATGCGGGAAAAATTATTATGGCTATTTCCATTTTATTATGGTTTTTGGCTTCTTTCCCAAAAGTAGATGCTTCCTTAACCGATGTTAATCCTATTCATCATAGTTATGCGGGTAAAATTGGACATGCCATGGAACCGGTAATTCGACCCCTGGGTTTTGACTGGAAAATCGGTATTGGGTTATTAACTTCATTCGCGGCCAGGGAAGTGATGGTCTCAACCATGGCCACCATATATAATGTAGAAGATAGGGGAGATGAAACAGTCAATTTACGGGAAGCCATGCGGAATGATAAGGATGAAAAAACGGGGGTTCCTGTATATACGCCATTAATTGCATTGGCATTAATGGTATTTTATGTTTTTGCGGCACAGTGCATGGCAACCTTTGCCATCGTTCGTCAAGAGACTAATTCCTGGAAATGGCCATTATTTATGATTGCATACCTTACGATATTGGCTTATGCAGGTGCATTTATTGTGTACCAAGGCGGCTTATTGTTGGGTTATAGTTAATGGATTGGCAAAATTTGTTGGCGGTAGTTCTCGGTCTTACTGCGTTAATCTACGTGTTTACACATTTCATGAAACAGGTTAAAAAGCCAGAAGTAGATCCAAAATGTGATGATTGTCCAGTCCCGGATTTGATGGATAAAAAAGAAAAATTAGACTAATGACTTTTTCATTAATAAATCGCCCTGTTTTGTTGAACCTTTATTTACAAATCCCAATTTTTCATATAATTTTATAGCCGGTTCATTCTTTGGCATTACCCGGAGAGTTAAGAATTCCATTTTTTCATTTTTAGCAAATAATTCGAGATTGTCCATGGTTTTTCTTCCAAACCCTTGATTTCGATATTCCTTATCGATGAAAATATGAAATATATGCCCTCGCTTGGTTTCGGATGAAATTTTTATACTCCCAATTCCCACAATCCAACTGTCAGACTTTATGACAAAACTATCAATGGGATCTTGGGTGTAATAAGTGGAAACCCATTTTTTAAATTTGAATGGATAGGACATATTTGGACTGGTCAAATTTAAATCTTTTGGGTTTTGAAACCATTTGCCCAGTACGGCTTCTAATATCCTGGCATCCTTTGTATGGGCATAGCTAATTTTTTCAATTGTGATGGACATGGGTTTTTTTTTCAGATATTATCGTAAGTTTAGACCTTAAATTTAAAACGAATGAAGCCCATAATCCCCATTTCAAAATTTAAAGAAGGTGATTCAATTCAGGGGTTTTACCTTTGCGTGGAAAAACACCTACGGCATACCCGTTCCGGTGAATTATATCTGGATTTAATTTTGCGGGATCGTACAGGGCAGGTGCAAGGAAAAGTCTGGGAAAAAGTTTCGGACTTTAATGAAAAATTTTCCAGTGGCGATGCAGTAGCGATTAAAGGTGAAGTTGATATTTTTATGGATCGTCCTCAATTGACAGTAAAGCGCATCAATAAGGCGACAGTTCAGAACTATGCACGATATGGGTTTGATCCCGCATTGGTCGTTCCCACTGCCAATGCGGACCCCAATAAAATGTGGAAAGAAATCACCACGCTTATCGGGAAAATAAAAAATCCATTTCTAAAAAAATTATGTCATCAAATATATACAGTTAACAAGGATAAACTGATGACGCACCCTGCCTCCATTTCCATGCATCATAATTATCGTTCAGGGTTTTTAGAACACGTCCTATCCATGACAAAAATGGCCGTCAGATTGGGACCTCATTATCGATTGGATACGGATCTGGTGTTGACGGGCGTACTCTTGCATGATATTGGAAAACTTCATGAAATAAAGTCGGATTATGAGGCATCATTTACAAAAGAAGGAAATTTGATTGGTCATATTGTGATTGGCAGAGATATGGCTCGGGCCACGGCTAAAACAATCAAAAAATTTCCAAAAAATCTTTTATTAAAAGTAGAACATATAATTCTTTCTCATCAGGGGAAGTATGAATGGCAGAGTCCCAAAAAGCCAGCATTTAAGGAAGCATTGTTGGTTCACCTCATTGATGTAGTGGATTCTCAAATGAATATAATGGACATGGCGATGGAAGATGATCCGGAAAAAGGGCCCTTCACAAATCGACACAATTATTTCCGAATTCCATTATTCAAAGGTGAGAATGGAACTGATTAAGTTAGTTCGGGCGGCTATTTTTTGCGCTCTGGCTGTCGGAATGGGATTCTCCCTGATGCTCATCCCTAATGTTGAATTGATTACAGTTATTGTATTTATTTCAGGATTATATTTAGGCATAGGATGGGGTACTATGGTTGGCGGCACGGCTATTTTTATTTATTCAGGGCTTAATCCAATGGGGTCCGGATTAGCATTTCCTCCATTATTTGTGATGCAAATTTTAGGAATGGCAATGGCTGGCGCCATTGGTGGATTGGTACGGCCTGTATTTTTTAAAAAAGAATTTTCAATTTCAAGACTTGCGGGACTATTCCTAATGGGATTTTCTATCACACTTATTTATGATGTATTTACATTGATTGCTTATCCTATCTCTGCAGGATTGGGATATGCAGGCGTAATGGCAGCCCTTGTGAAAGGAATGGGATTTACAGTTTTGCATGAAATTTCCAATGGATTAGTATTTATAATTGCCGTACCACGCGTCGTTAAATATTTAAAATAAAATTATGAGAAAACTTTCCGTCCTTTTGAGCCTGGTTGCAGGATTATTTTCCCAAAATTCAACTTCAATCCCATTTGATTGGGCAGGTCAAAACGGTATTGTCATAACCGATGGTGCTTTGTTCTGGAATCGAAGTTGGACATCCGGAATGCTGTTGTTTGATGGTACCTATACATCCTATCCCAGGCGATATGGTACCCATACATCTACGATATTTGAACCGGTAAAACCGGGAATATTTCCATCCTGGCGACCCTTGCCTGATTCCACCACTGTAGAAAGCTATTTTGATTATTATAAAGGGGATTATGCCTATGACCAGTTAGAAATTGGTGCAAATTATGACCAATTGAATTCCCACCTTGGGTTAAGAGCATTTAAACGAAGTCATGGAGGAAATACAGGTCATTATTTTTATCCAGGTGGCGGATCTTCTCCTATTCATCATTCTTATCGTATCGATTATGGGGCGAGTAAAAATGACCGAAAACTGGAAGTTTCTGCAGGGCGTTTTATCACCCGGAGTGGTTTACCTGATTCCACATCTAATGGATTGGAGAATGATAATATTCTGAATGCCGGTATTCGCTATCAGCGTCCTTTGGGAGATTGGACAATGAATGCATATTTCGGTCAATTTTTCCAACACCGTCTTATTCATCATTCGTCTATGGCTGATTCGAATTATCAGAATATAAATCGAAATCGATTGGATATTTTATTCCAATCACCGGGTGGATTTGGGTTTGGTATAAACCAGAATACGCAACAAATGAATGGAGATTCGACCAATCGCTTTCTAAGTTGGTCAACTTTTTATTTACAAAAAGAACTCAAAAAGATCAATCTGCTGATTGGGATGAATCAATTTAATAATGGTAGTGGTGATTATTCTTTTTCTTGGCAATCAGATTATCAAAAAGAATGGGATGCATTTTACATGAAGATTGTTTCTTCCGGTTCTCCAAAACCAATTCATCCTACATTTGACTATTCGGATCGGGTAACCACTTATGATTCTCTAAATTATGAATTTTGGAGCCACGCTATGGTAAAGGTTGGTTTTATCAACCAAAATATGCATGGGGATTTATTCGTTTCCATGGTTCATCGAAAAAAACGTGTATATGAAAAAGAGGATTCTAATATTCAATTTGTGGGTGGGAATATAGGATTTGATATAAAAAATGGATGGTCAGTTTACAGTAAAATTATTGCACAAATAGATTCATCGATTTATGGCGGCGGCATTGGAACCATGGCCACTGCAGGTATGCAGGGAAAATTGAGTTTGTTTAAAGGATATATGAAAATAGACACCCATCTTTGGATGGATGGGACAAATGGAAAATTGAAATCCTTTGGATTTGATCCCATTAAGCAAGTCCCATTTAATCATACAATTCCTAGTTGGGAATTGCCGGATAAATGGCTCATTCACTTTGAAGCAGTGGCTAATATTTCCGGTGTTATGCTTTCCTATAAAATCAATAATATTTTGAACGCAGTTGGGAGTATGGGGGGCGCATCCCAGGATGATTTAATGTGGGCTCGACCCAACCATGTTTATCCACAATTGGGGCGAATGATGCAATTTGGTGTTACATGGTATTTTAAGGATTAATCTATTTCTTTGACAAAAAGGGCGAAAGATCCTTGTATGGCCCCAACCTGATAATGTTGGATAAGTGATTTGGAATTATTTTATGTTCATTTCACTTATGCATTCTGTCTGAGTAATCAACGATGTAAATTCTATGTTATGATTTCTCCCCTAAAAAATGGATCTATATTGAACCGTTCAGTTTTGGTCCTCAATACCAATTATTCGCCTATGGATATTTGCACTGCCCGGCGGGCCATCTGCCTGTTTTACAATGAAAAGGTGGATATTTTAGAATCCTATCATGAAGCGGTTCATTCACCATCTGTAACCTTGTCATTGCCAAGCATTGTTAAACTGAGAGGTTTTGTCAAACACCATAAAATGGATGTTGTTCTCAGTCGTAAAAACTTGATGATTCGGGATAAACACCAGTGCCAGTACTGCAATACTAAAAAAGGATCTCTTACCATGGATCACGTTTTACCGAAGCATCGCGGAGGGATGGATTCCTGGGAAAATTTGGTTGCGGCATGTCAGACTTGCAATCGTAAAAAAGGTAATCAAACGCCAGAAGAAGCGAGGATGCCATTAAAACGGTTTCCAAAAAAGCCAAATAAAATCCACTACTTCCAACAGTTTATTCAGGAAAAACAAATGGCGTGGCGGCCATACTTATTTATGGAGTCTTTTTAAATGAAGCGTGTTTTAAGTGGTATTCAGCCTTCCGGTGATTTGCACCTTGGTAATTATTTTGGTATGATGTCCCGAATGATAAAGTATCAGGAAGAAAATGATCTGTTTTGTTTTATTGTCAATTACCATGCCTTGACGACGATTAAAGACAAAGATCTGCTGGCTTCAAACACATTGAATGCAGCCATGGATTTTATTGCTTTGGGTTTGGATCCAGATCGATCAACATTTTGGATACAAAGTGATGTGCCACAGGTGTGTGAATCAACATGGTTACTTTCGAATATTGTGAATGTAGGATTGTTGGATCGCGCCACATCTTATAAAGATAAATTGGATAGAGGAATGGCGGCAAATGTTGGATTGTATTCATATCCAATATTGATGGCTTCGGATATTTTGTTATTTGGAGGAGAAATCGTTCCCGTGGGTAAAGACCAAAAACAACACCTTGAAATGACAAGAGATATCGCTATTCGGTTCAATCAAACGTTTGGGGAAGTATTTGTTATGCCGGAACCAGATATTGAACAAACGACCCAATTGGTTCCCGGGATAGATGGACAAAAAATGAGCAAATCCTATGGCAATATAATCCCCATATTTGGCCCGGAAAAATTAATCCGAAAACAATTTATGTCCATTGTAACCGATTCTGCAGAGATAGATGAGCCGAAAGATACAAATACCCCTTTGTTCCAGCTTTATAGCTTATTTCTAGATGAGGATGGAAGAAAAGAATTGGCCGATCGATTTGCATCACCTGGTTTACGGTATGGAGATGTGAAAAAAGAATTATTTGAATGTTTTTGGAATCAGTTTGAACCATTTAGGAAGAAGAAAGAATACCTTTCAAATCATAAAGACTTCATATTGGAAAAATTAAAAATGGGATCAGAAAAAGCAGGAAGTGTTGCTGATATTTATCTGAAGAAAGCCCGGGAAGCCATGGGACTGAATTATAGAGAATCCAGTGTATAAAGTCCAACTCGACCATTTTGAAGGCCCCCTTGACCTCTTGCTATATTTTATCCGGCGGGATGAAATAGATATTTATGATATTCCCATTGCTCAAATCACGGCGGAATATCTCCAGATTATTGAAGACATAAAAACCATGAATTTATCAGTGGCGGGTGAATTTATTATTATGGCAGCCTCCCTGATGCGTATTAAATCCAGAATGCTTATCCCCCGACCGGAATTAGATGAAGAAGGTGAGCCGATTGATCCCAGAACTGAGTTGGTTCAGCAATTATTAGAATATCACCGATTTAAAGAAGTATCTGAAGAATTATCAATGAAATGGTATGACCAGAGTTATCGCCATAAACGGTCCGCGGATCAAAAGGTGGAAGGTGTTGATGATGTGGGTATTTACTTAAAAAAAGTGGACTTATTTGATTTAGCTCAGTACTTTAAGATAGTGATGGATCGGATGCCAGTCATCACGTCTTATGAATTACATCAAGATCCTGTGAGTCTGGACGAAAAGAAACATACCATTCTAAAGTCTTTTGATGGCGATGGTACGCTGACTTTCAAGCGGTTATTATCGAAATGTAAAGATAAAATTGAAATCATTGTAACCTTTCTAGCGATTCTCGATTTGATGCGATTAAACGAGATTAGTATTTACCAAAATAAATTATTTGACGATATTGAAATTCATCGTTTAGAAAAAAATTAATGGTACACGAGAATATAGACCTCATTATTGAAGCAATGCTTTTTGCCAGCCCCGATCCTTTAACCCAAAAAAAAGTCAATATAGTATTCGAAGATAACCCACCCAACTTGGAGGAAGTAATCCTGAGGTTAACCCAACAGTATGTTGACCAAGGAAATGCGATTGAAATTCAAAACGTATCCGGTGGATTTCAGCTCAGAACCAAACCCGAGTATGATAATTTTGTTCGCCGTTTACTAAATAAAACAGGACAGCTTCATTTATCCCAAGCAGCATTAGAATCTCTTTCGATTGTTGCTTATAAACAGCCGATAAGTCGGATAGATATGGAAGCAATTCGGGGGGTAGATTGTGTTGGAGTTCTTAAAACATTATTGAAAAAATCATTTGTTAAAATTAAAGGGAGAGATGAAGGACCGGGAAGACCCTTGCTCTATACTACGACGGAAGAATTTCTTCAAGCGTTCGGAATAAACCGACTTTCAGAATTACCGAAACTCAAAGAAGTATCAGAATTACTGGAAGAACAGCCGGCCCTTACAGATCAAATTAATGCGTTTAAATAAATATTTAGCCCAGTCAGGTGTTTCCTCAAGGAGAGAAGCAGACGAATTAATTCAAGGGGCAACGGTTACGGTAAATGGCATTGTGGAAATAAATCCCGCTTATAATGTACAATCGTCTGACGAGGTGCGTTATGATAATAAACGTATTCAACCCGAATCAAATATCCGCCTCATCTTACTGAATAAACCCAATGGATACATTACAACGGTTAAAGATCCCCTCCGGCGTAAAACAGTAATGGATCTCATTCAATCAGATGAACGCCTGTTTCCAGTGGGTCGCTTAGATAAAGATACTACAGGGTTACTCATTTTAACCAATGATGGTGAATTGGCCAATCGGCTCATGCATCCAAAAAATAGAATTCCTCGGATTTACAAAGTTGAAATCGATAATACTTTTCGAAATTGGGAAATTATTCGAATGAAAAAAAAGGTATATATCGGTCAAAAAGAATGGGGGCGGGCTGAAGTTGTTGAGCAAAAACAACATAAAGGGCGTGCCATTGTACGTCTCAGACTCTATGAAGGGAAGAAGCGAGAAGTCCGAAGATTGATGTATCGTATGAAACGAAAATTATTCAGTTTGGAACGTATTCAGTTTGGCCCGATTGAATTGGGAAATATTCCCTTAGGTGCATGGCGAGATTTAAAAGAGAGTGAAATCAAGTCCTTACATAAAATGAAGGATTAATCTTTTTTATAAAATGTCATATTTATTGGTTATTTTTATATAGAGCCGTAAATTTCTTGGCTCATTGAGATTGGATTAAAGATGATTGTCGCCATAGACGGACCCGCCGCAACAGGTAAAAGTACCTCAGCCAAATTGGTAGCCCAAAAATTAGGGTTTACCTATATGGATACGGGTGCCATGTATCGTTGTATAACGTTGTCCGTTTTGAGAAATCATATTTCGTTGGCAGATGAGGAAGCATTACAACTTCTCATTCAGGAAATGGATATGCATTTCGAAAGAACGGATGACAATTTGGTTGTTCGTCTGAATAAAGAGGACGTCTCCACGCTTATTAGAAAGCCGGAGGTGACCTCCCATGTAAGTGCTGTGAGTGCATTGCCTCAAGTGAGAAATTACATGGTTGCCATCCAAAGAAAGATTGCTAAAAATCAAGATTGTGTGATCGAAGGACGGGATATTGGAACAATCGTTTTTCCAAAAGCCGATGTTAAATTTTTTCTGGTTGCCGACGATATTGTTAGAGCAAGAAGACGTCAACTAGATTTAAAGGCAATTGGAGAAGAAAAAACCATTGATGAATTGGTTGGGGAAATTTGCCGACGGGACAGATTCGATTCGGAACGATCTCATTCACCTCTAAAAAAAGCTGATGATGCTGTTGAGGTGGATACATCACAATTAACGATTGATGAGCAGGTTGACTTTATGGTCAACAGAGTAATGAATCATTAACCATAGCATAGGAAAAAAAAAGAAACATGAGTGAAATAGAACAAAAATCTGTCGTTGAACAGACTGAGGATTCCCCGGAATTAGCAGTCAGTGCTGAAATCGTTGAAGCAGCGCCATCGACTTCTAACAGCGTAGAATCTGGCGAAGAATCGTTGGATATAGAGACGCCTAGTGTGGAAATAATCGAAGATGAATCTCCGGAAATAGATCCACCGGCCGAGGAGGAAAAACCAGAATTAAATTATTTAGGGATAGATCTCTTTAATGATGTCCGAGAAGTATCTATGGAAGATCTTCTCAACTCAGAAATTATCGAAGAAGTTCCCCAAGAAGAACAAGATCGATATTTATCAACTTTTGCTGAAATAAATGAACGTGAAATTGTCACTGGACGTGTCATTGGGATGAATGAAAAAGAAATTCTCATTGATATTGGATTTAAATCAGAAGGTGTCATTCTCCGAAATGAATTCACCGAAGAAAATCTCCCTGAGGTAGGTGAAAAAATAGATGTTTATCTCGAACGGATGGAAGATGAAAGCGGCAAAACAGTACTTTCAAAAGAAAAAGCAGACTTTCTCCGCCGTTGGACTGAATTACGAAATCATCATGAAACGGGTGAAATCATCAGTGGCCGGATTATTCGTCGCATAAAAGGTGGAATGATTGTGGATTTAAATGGTGTCCAAGCATTTTTACCCGGATCTCAAATTGATGTCAGACCTGTAAAAGATTTTGATAAATATATCGATTCAGATATAGATCTTCGGGTAGTTAAATTCAATGAATTCCGTAAAAACGTTGTCGTATCCCATAAAGCAATCTTAGAAGAAAGTATGGCGGAACAACGGGATGAATTATTTAAAAAGCTTGAAGTAGGAAGTGTCATGGAGGGCCGCGTAAAAAATATTACTGATTTTGGTGTATTTATTGATCTTGGCGGTATTGATGGGTTACTCCATATTACCGATTTAAGTTGGGGCCGCGTCAATCATCCTTCTGAATTAATTGGGATGGATGATACGCTTACCGTTAAAATCATTGATTTTGATCAAGAGAAAAAGCGTGTCTCCCTTGGGTTGAAACAACTAACACCCCATCCCTGGGATAATGTCGATGAGAAATACCCAGAAGGAACCAATATTAAGGGTAAAATTGTCAGCATGACAAATTATGGAGCATTTGTTGAAATTGAACCCGGAATTGAAGGGCTTGTTCATGTGTCAGAAATGTCTTGGACACGTCATATAAAAAATCCATCAGAAATGTATACGCTTGGAGATGAACTTGAAGCAGTTGTACTGGCCATTGATTCGGAAGGTCGAAAGATAAGCCTGGGCGCCAAACAACTTCAGGATGATCCATGGGATCAGATTGAAGGAAAATATATGGTGGGTACCCTCGTCAAAGGATCCGTAATAAACCTGACACAGTTTGGTGCATTTATTGAACTGGAAGAAGGTATAGACGGCTTAATACATGTATCCGATCTGTCATGGACAAAAATTGTTCGCCATCCAAAGGAAATCATTGAAAAAGGACAGGAAGTTGAAGTGCGTGTGCTTGAAGTCTCTCGAGAAAGCAGACGGATTTCACTTGGTTTAAAGCAAGTAGGCGATGATCCCTGGCCAGATTTAGTGAAACAATTCGAAACAGGTAAAGAAGTGGAAGGTGAAATTGTCCGTGTTTTGGATAAAGGAATTATATTGAATATGGATCAAGATGTAGAAGGTATCATTCCTTTTGGCAGCCAGCCCAAGCGCCAGCGCAAAGCACTTTCTTCTAAATATAAACCCGGTCAAAAATTGAAGGGTGTTGTGATGGAAGTTAAACCAGACGATAAAAAGGTTGTTCTTTTTTCAGATGAACTCAGTGTCGATAAACCAGATAAAAAAGATGATGTTCAGGATTATCTGGATAGTCAGGATGGCCCAGTAGGAGAGAAAATCGAAATTCCCCCGGCATCCACAGATGAAACTGAAAGTGATTCGGAACCAGCGGCGGAATAATCCCCTACCGCTGAATAACCCAATCCATTATGGGGAAGGTACCCAACGCTAAAGACATAAAGTCCTTCCTATTCTTGCAAAAGTTGGGGATTCGGCTGAGTGCAATGGGGTTGGCTTTATTATTGTGGTTATTTGTTGTGAGTGAAAATGAATATACCATGGTAGTTGATGTACCAATTGAGGCACGAAATTTACCCGCTGGTCACGCCCACAAAAAAGAAGTACCCTCTTCGGCAAAGGTTCGATTGCGCGGCAGAGGACGATCACTATTCAAAACGATTATTCTTAAAAACTTTATTCCTGATTTCAAGCTTGTTTTAGATTTAGAGCGGATTTCAGAAGAATATGATTTTTTACTCAATGATTATTTTGAACGATATCCGCAAAAAGTAGTCATTCCTTCCACTTTTGAAGTGAAATACGTCGAAGTGATATACCCCAGTTCGGTACATATCAGCCTCGATGAATATAAAGAGAAAATAGTTTCCATTCTTCCAAATATATTGATTCAACCCGCTCCGGGCTTTACGCTGGTTGGTCCACCGATCATTTCACCTGATAAGGTGAAGATTGCTGGATCATGGAATATTGTTGAAAATGTAATAAATGTCTATTCTGTTCCGGATACGGTTCTAAATGCCACTAACCGAATTTCTCTAACCCTTGCCTTGGAAGCTGAGCAAGGACAGTTAATTGAATACACCCCCAGAAACGTCAACTTTCAACAGAGCGTTCAATCGATTAGTGAACGAATTATTAGTGAAATTCCAGTTAAAGTATTGAATAAAACAGAAGACCTGCAAGTATTTGTAAGTCCGCAAACAGTATCCCTCACTGTCGTGGGTGGTATGAATTATATTGCCAATCTCCAACCAGATGATATTTCTATTACGGTTGATTTCAAATTGTGGAATGCGCAACAACAATTTTACGATGTAAAAGTCCAAACACCGGTTGATGTGATAGACTGGATGGACTTGTCTCCGAAAAGTATTGAACTGGTGGTCACCAAGAGGGTGGGTTGATCGTTCTGGGGATTGAAACGTCCTGCGACGAAACGGCCACTGCGGTTTGTCGGGATGGTGTTATAATCTCATCACATATAAGGTCCCAATCCATCCATGAAAGATATGGTGGCGTCATCCCTGAAATTGCCTCAAGAGAGCATGAAAAATTCTTAAACGAAATGGTCTCCGACACACTAAATGATGGTGGAATTTCCAAAGAAGAATTAGAGGGTATTGCGGTGACTCAGGGGCCGGGTTTATCTGGAACGCTTATTACAGGCGTTTGCTTTGCGAAGGGGCTTGCGTTAGGATTGGGGTTGCCCATCATCGGTGTGAATCATTTAGAAGCCCATATTTTCGCGAACTTTTTGGCGGATCCTGCGTTAGATTTTCCATTCATTTGTCTTCTCGTTTCAGGAGGGCATACACAATTGTGGCATGTGAAAAATTTTAAAGATTATCAGTTGATGGGAGAAAGTCGTGATGATGCTGCAGGAGAAGCGTTTGATAAAGGTGCGCGAATATTAGGATTAGTATATCCTGGTGGGCCTGAAATTGAAAAATTGGCCAAGGGCGGCAATCCAAATGCCATTCAATTTCCCCGCGCCATGATGAAAAAGAATAATTTAGAATTCAGTTTTAGCGGATTGAAAACATCACTATTGTATTATATGGATGAGCATAAAAATGTAAATTTAAAAGATGTGGCTGCCAGCTATCAACAAGCCATTATTGATGTATTAATGACCAAATTAAAATGGGCCTTATCACACACAGATTGCCATACCTGTGTCATCGCCGGCGGTGTGGCTGCAAATCAATTGTTGCGGGATTGTTCTTTAACTAAGTTATCTGGAGAAAAAGTCATTTTTCCTGACTTAGATCTTTGTACAGATAATGCAGCCATGATTGCTTATTTAGGAGAATTATATCTGTCTAAAGGAATAAAGAGTGCCATTAATTTTCCCATTCTTCCCAATATGAAAATGGCTTAAGCCATGGGTGTTTCACTTCTACATAATGCCGATTTAGTTCTATGGGTGACTTTGTTTATGGGTATGGGGTTGACATTCTTTCTTTATAAAATTTTTTCTCATGAAAAATGGTATTCATTACTACTGGGTATTCGAACACTTGTTTTATTTTCACTAGTTATCTTGTTACTGAATCCAGTTTTGAATTTATCAGATGAAAATGAGAAGGAACTACATTGGGCAATTTTTGTTGATAATTCAACTAGTATAAAATATCATAAAACGCCTTCGATTCAAGCGATCCAATCAGGAATACAGTCATTTGTGGATCGTCTCTCCGAAAAAAATATTTCGTATAATTTATTTCAATTTGCAGATAAAATTCAAAAAGTGAATGGGCCGAACCTTGAAGGGAACGGAGTGACAACCAATTTGGGGATTGTTTCTGAAAGAATAAAACAAGATGAAAATAATCTGGCAGGTGCAATAATCATTTCTGATGGATTAATTACGGAAGGAAATAATCCGCTTCGAGAATTTCACCAATTAGACTTTCCGATTCATACGATTGGTATTGGAGAAGGAAGTGAATTGGTTGATGTGGCCATTCAATCGATCGATGTACCCACAGTTGTGTTAAAAAGTGATGGGGTCAATGTAAATGTCATCGTCCAATCTTTGGGAAATATAAGTGAAAGATTAAGCGTATCACTGTTTAACAATCGTCAATTGCTTGGTTCAAAACATATCCGTTTGTCGGGATTGGGATCGAAAAAAGAAATCAATTTTCGATTTCGTCCAAAAGATATTGGTAAACAAAATTATGAAGTACGTGTTTCGTCAGTTGAAGATGAAATCAATATTCATAATAACCGGCAACAGTTTAACATCCTTGTGCTCAAAGAACGATATAAGGTTGCCCTCATCACGGGGAGCCCCAATAAAAATACTGCGGTTCTCAAACAGGCATTAAAAGGCAATCCACGGATTCAATTAGATCATTTTGTACGTATGTCTAAAACACAATTTCGTCCGGAAATCAAATCCTTTTGGGAAACAGCTTATGAACTTATTATTTTTGAAAATTATCCAATTAAACCATTATCTGCTAATTTTGTACGCATTTTGGGCAAAAAGGTATTATCCAATCAGGCGGCCCTTTTTTTAATTTCAGGACCCAACCAGTCGAATAATTCATTAAAAGGAATTACCTCTATTTTAGGGGTAGATCTGGAGGATATTACTCTTGAAAATAACCCAGTATTTTGGGATTTTACACATGAGAGATGGATGAATGAATATGAATTGCCGCCTCTTCATCAAAACATCTATATAACCAGCCAAAATGATTTGTCTGATACGTTAGCTATTACCGAATTTGAAAGGCCATTGTGGATTCGAAATCAGCATGAAAATATTAGAACAATGGTTTGGACATCTCCTGATATGAATACATTATATTTTCTCGAGAAAAAATTATCTCAAATCGATGCATTTTCAACTATCTGGGATCAGTCTATTTCCTGGCTCTTAAAAACCGGTGGTGAGCATGAGAACTTTTTCAGGTTAAATAAGAATCGATTTCAACAGGGTGAAATGGTTCAAATTTCTGGAAATCAGCCATTCAAACAATCATCTGATCCAAAGAAAAACGTGATGTTATCCGTATCCCATAATTCTAAAGAAATTCTCATGCGGGATATTTTATTTAACATTGAAGAACAAAGATGGAAAGGAGAATTCCGTGCCCCAGGCCCGGGGGAATATCAATATTCAATATCCTTTGAATCGGAAGAAGAACCAATTCAAAAAGGCCTGTTTCAGGTGCAGGAAAGTCAAATTGAGCTCAACCAGGTTTATTTAAATAAAAAGCTGCTCACATCAATTTCCAACCAAACTGACGGACAGTATTTACCCTGGGATTCCCGAGATAGTTTAATGATTAAATTACATCCAAAAGTTCGACGTGAATTCAGGGCGAATATCATTAAATTCATCGAAAGTAAATTCCTATTATTTATTGTGATACTCTTATTGTGTGCCGAATGGGTTATGCGCCGCAGAAGAGGATTATCTTAAAATGAAATTAAAATAATTAAATGAAAAAAATTACATTTGTGGGTACTGGTTATGTGGGGCTTGTGGGTGGTGCGGGTATTTCAGAATTTGGGCATCAGGTAACGTGTGCGGATATTGACCAAAATAAAATTGAGCGCCTCAAGGCAGGCGAGATTCCGATCTATGAACCGGGGCTCGAATCCCTGGTGAAGCAAAATGTTGCCAAAGGGCGGCTTTGTTTTTCTCATGACGTTCCAGAATCCATTCAGAATGCCGACATAATTTTTGTCGCTGTTGGCACACCTCAAGGAAGTAATGGAGAAGCGAACTTGAGTGCCATCGAATCTGTAGCAAAAACCATTGGCAAAAATTTAAATGGATACAAAATTATTTGTACTAAAAGTACCGTTTCAATCGGCACGGGAAAGCGAATTGAAGAAATCATTCGTTCTGTAAATCCCAATGGCGATTTTGATTATGTGTCCAATCCGGAATTTTTAAGAGAAGGTGCAGCGGTGAAAGATTTTTTGCATCCTGACCGCGTCGTCATAGGAACAAGAACTCAAAAGGCAATCGATGTTATGGGTGAAGTTTATCGTCCTTTGTATATTAATGAAACACCCATCATTTTTACAACAGTAGAAACGGCGGAAATGATTAAATATGCGGCCAATGCATTTTTATCATTAAAGATCAGTTATATTAATGAGATTGCGAATCTATGTGAAGCAGTGGGTGCAGATGCTCATGAAGTGGCGCGAGCCATGGGACTCGATGGCCGAATCAGTGCAAAATTTTTACATCCGGGACCGGGATATGGCGGATCCTGCTTTCCAAAAGATACCCATGCGCTGGCATTTACAGGACAGAAAAACAGCAGTCCATTACTTACAGTTGAAGCGGCAATCAAGACGAATGCGTCTCAAAAAGTCAGGATGGTAGATAAATTAAAACGTCTCATGGGTGGGTCGTTCAAGGGGAAAACTGTGGCCGTTCTCGGGTTGGCTTTTAAACCACATACCGATGATGTGCGTGAAGCTGCATCTATAGTAATTGTGTCTAATTTAGCTGAATCCGGAGCGACGGTTCAAGCCTATGACCCCATAGCCATGGATAATTTCAAAAACCATTTTCCGAATATTCAATATTTTGGTTCCTGGCAGGATGCGGTGAAAAATGCGGATGCCTGTATTCTACTCACGGAATGGAATGAATTCCGCGGCATGGACTTAAATGAATTAAAAGATTTAATGAAGAACCCTGTCCTTCTTGATACAAAAAATATTATCAGTATTCAGGAATTGGAATCTATGGGTTTTACGTACGATAATGTTGGCAGGAAATCACCCTCATGAAAGTGATACAAACATCCATTTCAGGCGTGATTAAAATCCAACCAACAGTTCATTTGGATCCACGGGGATATTTTTTTGAATCTTTTAAAAGTTCTGATTTTCAAGCTCTTGGATTGCCCTCAAATTTTGTTCAGGATAATCAGGTACAATCAACCAAGGGTGTTCTTAGAGGATTGCACTACCAATTAAAATTCCCGCAGGGAAAACTGGTTTGGGTCAGTGCAGGCAAGGTGTTGGATGTGGCGGTGGATATCCGCCAGAATTCCCCCACGTTTGGGCTACATGAATCGGCCATTTTAGATGACGAAAACCATACTCGTTTTTATATTCCTCCGGGATTTGCCCATGGATATTATGTTTTATCGAATACGGCTATTTTTCAATATAAATGTACAGATGCATATCACCCTGAAGATGAGTATGGCGTTAAATGGGATGATTTAGGTATCGGAATTCCATGGGGAATTGGTGATAAATTAGTATCAGAAAAAGATAATTTATTATCCAATTTAATGGATATAAATCCAAAATTACTCCCCATATTCGAAGAGAATATTTAAATGTTACCCATTGAAACCATTCGTAATAATTCAGAGACTGTAGAAAATCGATTGAATTCGAAAGGCGAAACGATTGTTATTAGTGAAATTTTAAAAATTGACACCTTGTATCGGAAACAAATGGGTGAAGCCAATGATTTAAGAGCACTTCGAAACAAGGTGTCTGATGAAATTGCCGAAGCAAAACGGGCGGGAGAGGATTCAAATGATTCCATTCAAGCCATGAGAAAAGTTTCCCAGCAGATTAAAGATTTGGAAGAAAAGACTCAATCATCCAAAACAGAATTGGATGGCCACTTGTTAAACCTCCCAAACCTGCCACATGAATCGGTCCCGATCGGAACAAATGAAAAAGATAATCCCTTGGTTCGGGAATGGGGAGAATCACCAAAATACAAATTTAAACCTAAAAATCATTTAGAATTAGGGGAGTCCCTATGCCTTTTTGATTTTGAACGGAGTGCAAAAATATCAGGCTCCGGGTTTCCGCTTTATACTGGGAAAGGGGCCAAATTAGAGCGTGCCCTGATTAATTTTATGCTGGATATTCAAACGGAGCAGCATGGATACACCGAAATATTTCCACCCTTCCTTGTTCGCTCGGAATCAGCCATGACCACAGGGCAACTACCAAAATTTGCTGAAGATATGTACCCATCCGAAAAAGATGGCTTATGGCTGATCCCCACTGCGGAAGTTCCGGTTACCAATATCCATCGGGATGAAATCCTTGTGGAAGATCAACTGCCTATCAATTATGCAGCCTATTCGGCGTGTTTTAGACGGGAAGCGGGTTCATATGGAAAAGATACAAGGGGATTTTTACGGCTCCATCAATTTAACAAAGTTGAGTTAGTGAAATTTGTAAAACCAGAAAATTCATATGCTGAATTAGAAACATTGGTGACCCATGCAGAAAAAATTCTTCAATCACTTGGGTTGAAATATCGCGTTATTGAATTATGCACGGGAGATTTGAGTTTTTCCGCTGCTAAATGTTATGATATTGAATTATGGGCGCCGGGCGAGCAAAAATGGCTGGAAGTATCATCCTGCAGCAATTTTGAAGATTTTCAGGCACGGCGCGGGAATATTCGATTTCGCAAATCATCGGATAAAAAAGTAAATTTTGTTCATACCCTGAATGGGAGTGGTGTGGCCACACCGCGGCTACTGGTGTCATTGTTAGAGACATACCAAAATAAAGATGGTTCTATTTCAATTCCCAAAGTACTTCAATCTTATATGGGTGCAACGGTTCTTGATTAACTTTCGCTTTGTCTGGTTATTTGTCAATGTCATTTTCTGGACAATTATTTTATGCATAGTGGGTATGTTGGTATCTTTATTCGAATGGCGTGGTAAATTTCTAAGTTGGGTTGCTCAAACCTGGTCTAAATTAATATTAGCTGGTAGTGGTTTGAAATATCAGGTGATTGGGTTGGACAATTTGGATCCTACCGGGCATTATGTTTTTGCAGCGAATCATGAATCTGCTTTGGATATTCCCCTGGCTTTTGGCGGACTTCCCTTTCATGTCGTAGCCATTGCTAAAATCGAATTAAAGCGCATTCCAATATTTGGATGGGCTATGATGGCGGGAGGCCATTTTTTCGTAGATAGAACACGTCATAAAAAAGCGTTTGATTCGTTAGATAAAGCGAAGAAATCCATGGCAAAAAATCCCCGATCGATCATTATTTTTCCTGAAGGAACCCGCTCTATAAATGGAGAGGTAAAACCATTTAAAAAAGGGGGACTTATCATGGCACTACAGATGGGAATACCCGTGGTTCCGATTGCCTTATGCGGCACGAGGAACGCCTTAGGAAAAAAAGGCCTTTCTTTACATCGGGAATCACTCGAATTACGAATTGGAAAACCCATTAATACCCAAAAAATTAATTACGAAGATCGACATCAATTTGTAAATAATGTTAGGAAAGAAGTAGTAGCGTTAAAAGAGAATGCGGCATGATTCAGCATAAACTATTTTATCAGGATCCGGTTCAAACTCCGATGATGCTGCATCAAGTTTCGGATACACCCATCTTTGAAAAAGATGGGTCGACTTGTATCAAGCTGAAACTGATAGGATGGGAAGGGATTTTCAACCAGTGGTAGGGCACCCTACTATATTTATAAATCAAAACAGGCGGAAAAAGGCTTGACTGAGGACGATCTCGTCGGGTAATTTCGCCAGCAAAATTATCGCTAAATATTAATGAAACAGACATTTACAAGAATTATTATCCTATTGATGATTAACCTGTCACTGGGTTTTCCTCAAGAAAATAAATCCATCCGACCTGCGGATGAGAATTATAAAAACGGTAATGGATTTGAAACGAATCAGAACCGTTTGCCTCAGCTTTTACGTGATGTAAAAGTGCTATTATCCGATGCTCTTATTGCGGATGTTATGGCAGATTCTCTGGAGGTGGTTTATAACTTAAATAGCATTTTTGATTTACTGACTGAAGCGGATCAATATGGGGATATGAACGATGAAGATCAAGAGGAATTTGATCGGTTCGAGGATGGATTAATTAATCTTTATACCCATAGTTTTAACACCATAGATAAAATAGATGGTGTCATCACGGCTGAACATCTCCGAATGGATATTACATCGATCACGGAACCGCTGGAAGTGGAGATGGGTGCGACTAAATTTACTGTTGTGGATGATCGGGATGGTCATATTCCTTTGGTTCGGAATAAAAAAGTCGATCAATTAATAAAGTATTTCCAAACAAAGGGAAGACGGCAGTTTGAAATCTGGCTGGAACGGTTGGACGTTTACGGACCCATGATAAACCAGATTATTCATGAATGCAACTTACCGCCGGAGTTAGTGTATCTTGCCATGATTGAATCTGGGTTGAATCCCAAAGCGTACTCAAAAGCTGCAGCAAATGGTATGTGGCAATTTATATATTCCACAGGAAAGCTTTATGGATTAGAAAGAAACTGGTATGTAGATGAACGTCGGGATCCGGAAAAAGCTACCCGAGCCGCTTGTGCATATTTAACCAACTTATATGAAGAATTTGACAATTGGTATTTAGCGTTAGCTGCATACAATGCGGGAGAAGGCAGAGTGAGACGAGGCACACGAATTCATCAAACATCTGATTTCTGGCAGCTTCATTCACTTCCAAGAGAAACACGGAATTATATCCCATATTTTTTAGCAGCGACTATTATTGCCGAGAATCGAGAACAATATGGATTTTATATTAAAGAAAAGAAAAACCCTTCATATGCTTATGATATAGTGTCGATTGAAAAAAGTGCCGATTTAACTGTGTTGGCTCGTTCCGCAGAAACAACATATAAAAATTTACGGAATTTGAATCCCGAATTGAGGCAGTCGGCTACACCAACAAAAGGGTACGCCTTAAAAATCCCCAAGGGAAAAAAAGATATTTTTATGGCTAATTATAATGCGCTTCCCGAGAATGAAAGATTTGCCCCTCAATTTGTTTCTCATAAAGTTCGGAATGGCGAGAGTCTGTGGACCATTGCCAAAAAGTACCGAATTTCAGTCCACGATTTGGCGGCGGTGAATAAAGTGAGAAATCGCAGCATGATTCGCATTGGTCAGAAATTAACGATCCCTATCGGCGGTGTAAACATGGCCTCCATTCCTGTTTCAAGTATGCCTGGATTCAATAAATTGACATACAAGGTTAGAAAAGGGGATACACTAGGCCATATTGCAGAAGATCATGGGACCCGTGCTTCAAACATTAGAAAATGGAATGGTATTAAATATGGGCAGCATATTTATCCAGGACAAAAGTTGACATTATGGGTCAAACAGGGATGAACAGACCTCCAACAAATCAGCGTTGGCTCTGGTGGGGGCTGGGCAGTTTTTTTGCTCTGGTGATCGCTTTTAAGTTGGGCGCATCGTCGAATGGTTCCTCGGGTGAAGGTTCCGGTAAAAAAGTGGGTATTGTGACAATTGTTGGTCCAATTATTTCAGCTGAATCCACTGTGAAACAATTGGAAAAGTACAGAAAACGTAAAGATGTTTCAGCCATTGTTGTTCGTATTGACTCTCCAGGTGGATTGGTAGCTCCGACTCAAGAAATTTACGAAAAAATTAAATCGGTTAAAGAAGAAAAACCGGTGGTATCCAGTATGGGAACTGTGGCTGCATCCGGGGGCTATTATATTGCGGTGGCTGGAGATACAATTATGGCCAATAAAGGAACGATTGTTGGCAGTATCGGCGTCATTATGAATTATCCTGTTATGACAGAATTATTGGATAAAGTGGGGGTAGAATTTGAAACGGTGAAAAGCGGTAAGCTGAAAGATGTGGGATCTTATTCCAGAAAAGTAACCCAAGCAGATCGACAACATTTAAATGATATGGTGATGGATATGTATGGCCAATTTGTGACTGCAGTATCTGAAAGCAGATCCATGGAAAAAGATGACATTATTTCTTTGGCAGATGGCCGGGTTTACACCGGGTTACAGTCAAAAGAGTTAGGCCTTATAGACCTTATTGGTACATTTGAAGATGCCATTGAGGTTGCTGGAATAATGGGCCATATTTCAGGAAAACCAAAAACAGTTCATCCGCAGAAGAAACGCCCCTCCCTGCTGGACTGGTTATCTGGGAATTTGGGGCAAACGGTCAGCAGTTGGTTTGATGCATTACCAGCCTATCGCTGGCAAATGGAGTAATCAAAATGACCAAGCAAAATATTGTGGATAATGTTTCCAGTGCCACAGGATTAACTAAAGTGGAAACAGAAGCCGTCATGAATGGTATTATGGCGACTATTGTTGAATCCCTGGGAAAAAACGAACGTGTAGAATTAAGAGGATTCGGTACTTTTGGCGTCAAACATCGCATGCCAAAAAAAGCACGAAATCCCGGGACTGGTGAAACCATTTTTCTTCCGGAACGCCATGTGCCGACTTTTAAACCGGCAAAATATATGCGTTCACATGTAAATGAAAATCTGACAAAATAAAGAGGTAATATGCCCTGCGGTAAAAAACGTAAACGGCGCAAAATGAATACTCACAAGCGGAAAAAACGCTTGCGCGCTAATCGTCATAAAAAGAAAAAAGTATAAGATCCGTTTAATATGAAACGGGCCAATATCATATGGCTTATAATTATACCCCTTGTCCTGACAAGTTTTGTCGGGGCATGGGGATATGATGGACATCGACGCATAAATTATAGCGCTTCCCGCCAGCTGAGCGGTCCTTTTGGTCAATTCCTTAGGCGTAATTCTGAACCGCTCAAATGGTATGCGGCAGCCCCAGATTATAACAAGGCTATCGATAAGGAAGAATTTCATCGTCATTTTATTGATGCAGATTATTATGACGATTTTCCATTTACTAAAATTCCCAAAGAATATGAAAAACTTTTATCCAAATATGGAAAGGATAAAATAAAAAAATATGGGATTGCACCTTGGGCCATTCAGGAAACATGCGATCGCATTATCGAATTAATGAAAAATAACCGATTTGAAGATGCGGTTTATAATATGGGTGTTTTGGGTCACTATATATCTGATCTTCATATGCCACTTCATACAGCCATCAATTACAATGGCCAATTCACTGGGAATGATGGTATCCATTTTCGATGGGAAGAACGCTTGGTTAATGAATATATTCAAAGAATTAAACCGATAGGGAAGATAGAAAAAGTAGAGGATCCTTGGACTTATGCAATGAAAATTGTAAAAGAATCTTTTAAGGTGCATCACCAACTATTGGATGCAGATACTAAGGCCAGAAGCTTGTTGACCAAAGAGCAGGCAAAAGAACTCAACACATATAAAATTCCCAGTTTCGAAAAGCCATATTTGGATGTCCTATACAGTGAAACAGAAGATTTATTAAAAGATCGTTTAGGTAGGGCCGTTATCCGTCTGGCATCCCTATGGCAGTATTGCTGGGAACAGGCCGGATCGCCTGACCTACCATGAGTGGTAACCGTACCACTCTCACAGTATCTGAAATAACAGCCCAAATAAAAGGGCAAATCGAATCTCAATTCTCCCGCGTATGGGTTCGGGGAGAAATCTCCAACTTTAAACATCATTCATCTGGCCACATGTATTTCACCGTAAAAGATGTAGGCGCAGAACTTCGCTGTGTTATGTTTCGGGGTTTTAACCAATCGCTTCATTTTAAGCCAGAAAATGGAATGGATGTAATGATCCAGGGAAAAATTACCGTTTACGAACCGAGGGGTCAGTACCAACTTATGGTACAATTGATGGAGCCTGCTGGAATTGGCACACTTTATTTGGCCTTTGAAGCATTAAAAAAACAATTAATGGGTGAAGGGTTGTTTGATGAATCCAAAAAGCAGCCTTTACCGGCCTATCCAAAAAGAATTGGCATTGTCACATCTCCAACAGGAGCAGCCTTACGTGATATGCTCAATATATTAAAACGCAGGGCCCCGCAAGTGGACATTATCATCCGTCCCGCTTTGGTCCAAGGAGATGGGGCCGCCGCCGATGTGGCCGCAGGTATTCAAGCATTAGAATCTATGAGCAATATCGATTTGATTATCATCGGCCGGGGCGGAGGGTCATTAGAAGATCTATGGGCTTTTAATGAAGAAAATTTGGCCCGGATAATTGGGAACTGTTCCATTCCAATTATGTCCGCAGTGGGTCATGAAACGGATGTAACCATCAGTGATATGGTGGCAGATCTGAGAGCACCCACGCCATCTGCGGCTGCTGAATTAGCATCCACCAGTATTTCGGAACTTTCTCAAACAATCCGTCATCAAAAAAATAAACTACATCGCGCACTAGAGAGTCGATTGAACCAACTGTGGCAGGAACTGGATCATTTAGTTGACCGCCAATCCTTGCAACACCCGCGGATGATGATCATGCGGAATAGGGAAAAATTAGATAATATCATGCACCAGATAGATTTTTCTATGCACCAGTTTCTATCGATGAAGAATACAAAACTCAAAGGGTTTGAAAAAGAGCTATCCGTGTTAAATCCTTCAGATATTCTCCATCGGGGATACAGTATTGCCTTTACAGATGATGGATCTATCATCCGACATGCAGATGATGTGAATGCAGGAGAGACCTTTGTTTTAAAGACTGGTTCTGGTCGGTTTTCAGCGGAAAAAAAGAAAATGCTTCCTAATAGTGATTGAGTAAATTGAAATATGGCTAAACAGAAAATTTTAGATTTTGAAGCTGCGTTACGGCGCCTAGAAGAAATCGTCGCATCATTGGAGGGTGAAAATGAATCTCTGGAGAAAAGCCTGACTTTATTTGAAGAAGGGGTCAAACTAACGGAAACATTACGAAGTCACCTTGATACAGCGGAACAGCGGATTCAAGTGCTAATGAAAGATGCAGATGGTAAAATGTCCGAAAAGGATTTTGAAGGTTAATGGCTAACAAAGTTCGTAAGCCGGAATCGTTCGGCATCTGGGGAAATACAGATAAGCCCCGATTCTGGGAATTGCTGGATCCCATCATGGCATGGGCAGCTGAAAATAACCTGACCCCATTCCTGACAACACGCGTTCAAAGTCAATTACCTGAGACGTTTAACCATACGTTTCGAATCATTGAATCGGCAGAAGATTTCCATCAAATAGATTTTTTACTCACGCTGGGTGGAGATGGAACTATGCTTTCTGCGGCTCGGGCGGTCGGGCATCGCAAAACGCCGATTTTAGGGATTCATTTGGGTGAACTGGGTTTTATGGCTGAAGTAACCGTGGATGAAATGTTTGATCGACTGAATATGGTTGCATCTGGATCTTATGGTCTCCAACGTCGGATGGTATTGAAAGCAGAAATTATTAATGGAAATGGACCATCTGTATTTTACGCACTGAATGACTTTGTGATTGACCGTGGTCGCTCACAACGAATTATTACCATGCGTCTTTTGTCTAATGACCATTTTGTTTCTGACTATAAAGCGGATGGACTTATCATTGCCACACCCACTGGGTCCACGGCCTATTCTTTATCGGTTGGCGGTCCCATTGTAATGCCAAGTTTAAAAGCAATTGTTGTTTCACCTATCAGCCCACACACATTAACCCTTAGGCCAATTGTTTTACCCAATGACAGGAATTTAGAAATTAGTTTTCCTGAGGATGAAGTTGAAAAAATAGCCTTTGCAGTAGATGGACAGGTGAGTGAATATCTTCAGCCCAAAGATAAAATATTTATTCAAAGAGCACCCTTCGAAATCAGGATGATTGATTTTGAAGATTCGAACTATTTCCAAACACTTAGAAGAAAAATGGGATGGGGAAAAAGAGGGGAGACCTAATTAAAACTTTTATCTGCCCATCCTCCCACAAACAAAAAAGCCCCCGTGAGGAGGCTATTTGCCCCAGAGGCGTTTCATTTCAGTAATACCGTCTTACTTGTCTTAACAAAGTCTTCAATTAGGAAATACCCTCTCTAACATAGACATCGTATTAAGTAGACAATGTGCTATAATTAGTGGCCACAAATTTCGCCCAAAAGCCATATATGCTATTCCCATAATTAGACCAATAAGACCAACGGTTATAGACCTTTCAGACAAATCATACGAGTGTCTAAAGCCGAAAATGGCTGCCTGAAATACCACTGCAAGGATGGTAGCAAAAGAGGTCTTTGAAAACAACCGTTCAAACCAATTCATCAAAAAGCCTCTATCTAATAATTCTTCTAAAAATGATTCAATCCAAATAAATGTAATAATCGAAAAGAAAAGAGTGAGATTTCCTTTAAGGTCTCCAAATTTAGATACTGCACTCGTTTCGGATGTGTCTGGAGCTATAAAAAATGGTAATTGGTCTTTAATAAGTTCAAAAATTATTATAGATACAGGAGTAAAAACGAGAATAAAGCCTGTGACCATTAATGTTGTTTTAAGGCTTTTGGGGTTGGTCAAACCCAATTCTTTCCATGTCACTCCTCTCACCCTCATTATCAAAGATGCTACAACTAAAGTGGTAAATGAATTAATAAGACCGTTTGTTATAAATCCAGCATTAGGTATTCTTATTTCTCTAACTAAAAACATTACAGATATATAAATAACTAAATCGATGAAAAAACTTTTATAATTATATTGTTTCAAAATTTTAGTATCGTGATTTATGTTGCAACTTTATTGCTATTAGATAATTCTATATATTTATTTGACCCGGAAGCGTTTTATTTAATCTTAGGTGGTAAATAAGTCAAATACATTTGCAAGCTTTGAAGCTGGCTGATCCTTAAAAAAATCCGTATAGGAACACTTTGCGCATGACACTGCACTATACTTTTTATTTTGTATATTAAATATCTTTGTCCAAAAGCTACCCGCTACTCGCATTTCATCCAAATCATACTCTCTATGACTGCATTTTGGGCATGACCATTTCTCATGTTTCATTTTCTTATCCTTTATTTGAGCCAGAAGCGTTTAATTAAATTTGTTTCTTCTTCTCAGCTTCATTAAGTGCTACATAAAAAATTATTCCAAACATAATTCCAAGCAACCAACTCTTTAAAGCCAATCCCATACCAACACCAAATACAAGTCCAACTGCTATAGGTTTAATATTCATTTTGTTAGTCCAGGTTTGTCTTTATACACATCAAAGTTTATAAAATCTAAGTGAGGCCATTGCATAGAGAGAAACCCAATCACATGGAAATAAAGTGATACACTTATAGCTTTAAAGGATTCTAACCCATATGCTTTCATTAAAATTTGCAACATAGCATAAAGAGTTACTGCTATTGCAATAGACAGTACTTGACGTATAATTGTTTGTATATCTATTTTACGATCTTCGTAAGACTGATGAGGGTTTTTGACTTTACCGTACATCGCTTTATAAATGAACAATCCAAAAAATAAATAAGTACCAGAAATAATCAAGACATTTAAGTAACCCCCGTACCATGAATAATTAAACTGATTAATGTAAACATTGAAGCCAAGGAAAATAACATAGATCACAAAAGCAGTTCCCAAAAATTCTTTTGATACAAAATCAGTTAGTCTACGTGGTTTTAGGGCAGCTTCTTTTTGTGCATTTTGATTTAAAAGTCGCATATTCTTGTGATAGTTCCTACTCCACAATTCAATCCCAATGTTGGGAATGAATTGAAGCATAAAATACCAGAATACAATGACTTGATCCCACTCTCCAGTTCTCGGTGTAACATAAAACCACACAATCAAACCAAATCCTAAAACTATAATAAGATGATTCATTATTTGATACCGTTTAGCTGATTTTTTGTATTTATCAATGGATTCAGGATAGAGTTTTGGAAATTTGTTGGGCGGATAATTTTTAAAAATTGTATGGATCCGAATCAGCATTCTCTTGGGATAATAATAAGAAAGAAACATAATTTGGCTGAAAAGGACAATGTAAAAGAAAAGGTCAAAATAATTCATTTAAGGATCCTTAATTTTTTTTCATCACATCACTAAAGGTAATGCGGATTTCAGAATCGGTGGCTCCAGATTCACGTAATGATTTAATGGTTTCGCTCAATTTTGTTGTAATGGAATCGTTCATATTGACAGTGCTGTTTTGTATTGCATCTGCATGGATGGATGTACCGCGATACCCTTTGGTTTGGATTACAGAATCTCTCTCTAATAATCGGTAAGCTTTTGCAACCGTGTTATGATTTAACTCCAGGTCATTTGCTAATTGACGAATGGATGGTAAAGGGTCTCCAGGTTTTATCAATCCATCCTTCACAGCATTTTTAATTTGATTCATCAACTGTTTAAACAGTGGCGAGGAAAGATCGGTGTCTATTATGATTCTCATTTGAATATTTATTAATGTACCAGTTGTACTGATAGTACACATAATATAAATTAAATCAAAGTAATAAATTCCCCATCGGGTTATGAGACTCACGCACTCTCTTCTATTTTAATTTGCTGGAAGACGAATAGGCGTCGAATTATAGTACAAACAAAAAACTCCGATTAAACTCTATAACTCTCCGATTAGGTTATGAGCCCGAGAAGTTTAATAACTTAATTTACATAAATTAAAATTATTCATTTGGATAGTGAAGCCCGATTTGCTCTCTAATTTTATCCATCGATCTCATTACAGCAATACTTTCGCTATGCGGCATAAGCGGTGACTCAATTAACCTTGATGTAACACAACGAGAAAACTCAATCGCCTGCTCACGTAATCCATGTCCTTTATAGTTATTTGGATATTCAGTTTTAGTACCATCATGAAGTACAACCCGCATTGCAGCTGGATTATAAAAGGTACGATCAATTTCTAACCATCCATTAACACCAGAAACAATAGCTCGGCAGGGTGTAGAGTTCCTTAATGTTGTATTTAAAATGGCTTGAGCACCATTTTTATATTCAAAAATTGCGGATGTTTGTTCATCTACACCTTTATCAGTAAAATTTGATTTAGCTGTAATCTTATCTGGAACTCCAAGGATTAAATGTGCAAACGAAACCACATAAATCCCAAGATCAAGCAATGCGCCACCGCCAAGTGCAGGCTCCCAAAGACGAGGCTTATTAGATTCTGACAGACGTTGTCCGTGATCTGCTTGTAGGGTATGAATATTGCCAAGAACATTACTATTAATAATTTTACGTACTATTTCTATATGAGGTAAAAATCGAGTCCACATTGCTTCAATGAGAGTCAATTTATATTGATTTGCCGTCTTAACCATTAATTCTACCTCACTCGTATTGATGGCAAATGGTTTTTCGCATAGCACCGGTTTCCCGGCATCTAATGCCAAAATAGTATGTTCTACATGAAAGTTTTGTGGGGTCGCAATATAGATACCATCCAGATTGGGGTCTGCCACCAATTCTGAATAACTGGCATAGCCAACACAGCCAGAAAATTTAGATGCAAATTGTTGTGCAGTAGAAAGTTTACGTGAGCCAACTGCAGCTAATGTATGATCCTTTAGATAGCTCAGATCCTTCGCGAACGCATTTGCGATACCTCCAGTACCAATGATTCCCCATTTAAAATTATTATTCATAATAATAATTCAATTTTTAATTTGACGATGTTGCCGCAGCATGCAGTCATTCATAACGACTAGCAGTCCAGCCCTTTCAGCTATTTCGGCCGCTTCTTCATTGATTACATCGTCTTGGAGCCACAAAGCTTTGGCAGATATTTTCACTGCCAATTCTGCGATAGGTAGCACATGCTCCGGCCTTCGAAATACATCCACCACATCGATTTTATAAGGAATTTCTAAAAGAGAAGGGTAGCAAGTTTCTCCCGCAATTTGAGTTTGTCCGGGATTTACAGGTATAATGGTATAACCATGTTCTTTCATATACATGGACACGTAATGGCTGGGCCGTTCCGGTTTAGGGGACATTCCCACCACAGCGATTATTTTTAATTTGAGTATATTTTTTATGGTATCCGGTTCATTCATGATATGGGTGAGTTGTAAAGGATCCTGGTGATTTGTTAGTCCTGAACATTTCAAAATTTACACTCTGATAAAGATTCAAACCACTTGTCAATCCTATTTCCGAAACATGTTTTTAATCACATAAGAAATGATTGTGGGGTTTTCTTTCAATCGCCGGATGGCATATTCAAACCAGGCTTCCCCAAAGGGGACGTACACTCGAACCTTGTATCCCTTTGTTTTTAGTCTTTCCAAGCGTTCACCCATGGGGACACCATATAGCACTTGAAATTCAAAACGGTCTGATGAAATATTGTCATCTTCAATTAATAACTCTAATCGATCCAAAAGGTCTAAATCATGTGTGGCCAAGCATGCATAGCCGG